>OODA01000015.1_pt1 | contig 171116 bp, 134 predicted proteins | sample 1671341 | NCBI WGS metagenome assembly OODA01 (sample SAMN06348147, study PRJEB24527) | human gut metagenome | biome: human gut; feature: ankylosing spondylitis patient; material: feces | host: Homo sapiens | place: China | collected 2015-10 | reverse complement strand
GCAAAGGTACGAATAAATGAGAAGTCTACAATGGTATAAACGCGGAGCCGCTTACCGTGATAAGGTGAAGAGAGGTGAAGAGTGGTGAAGAGTGAAGCTTGACTCTTCACCTGTTTAATGTATTGATAATTAATGGATTAATGCCAAAGTGTGAAGAGTGAAGAGTAAAAGCTAAAGTGGCTTTCTGTGCAGCCGTTTTTCGCTTTAGAGCTTGCTTCCGTAGCAGAGGTCTCCGGCATCGCCGAAGCCAGGAATGATGTATTTGTGCTCGTTCAGTCCCTCATCGATGGATGCACACCAGATGGTAGTCTTGTCTTCAGGGAAGGTCTTCTTGACGTGCTCGATGCCCTGTGGAGCGGCAAGGACGCAAGCCACGTGGATATGCTTAGGGGTTCCCTTGGTAAGGAGCGCCTTCATACCCATCTCCATGCTGATACCGGTAGCAAGCATCGGGTCAGCGATGATGAGCGTCTTGCCGGTAAGGTCTGGAGTAGCCAGATACTCGATATGAACCCCCACCTCGGTATGCTCCTTGTTGGTATATTCACGATAGGCACTCACGAAAGCATTTCCGGAGTGGTCGAAGATATTGAGGAAACCCTCATGGAAAGGCAGACCGGCACGGAAGATCGTACCGATGACAATCTTGTCGGTAGGGAAATTAACCTGGGCTACACCAAGAGGGGTAGTCACGTCTCTGTTCTCGTAATTGAGGGTCTTTGAAATCTCAAATGCCTCATACTCGCCGATTCTCTTGATGTTGTTGCGGAAGAGGAGTCGGTTCTTTTGATACTCGCAGTCGCGCATCTCAGCCAGATAGCGGTTGATGATGCAGTTATGCTCGCTCAGATTATTAATTTTCATAAGTCGTAGTATTTATATTCTTGTTATTTCAATCGATGTTTATTCCTGCTGAAATCATCTGTCAAGATGCAGCAAAGGTGTTGCAAAGATAAGGCAAAATTCGGAAACCGCAAAATGTTTTCCGTTATTTTTTCCATCCGGCTTCTTCTGGTGCCATCCATGGGCTTTTATGTGCCTTCTGAACCCCTATATATATAATTAGGTGGAAAATGAATTTGAACGAAGCAGATTTGCAGCGAATATTTGCAAAGTCAATATGGCAAATTATAGATGAATGGGTCGATTTTTTGATTCTTTAACCTAAAAAGATTTTAAAAAGCAAGAATATTATCTAAGAATCTTTGCTATAAAACATATTTTTTGTAACTTTGCGGCGGTTTTGGAGAATGATGATTTCTTCTGTCAACCAAAGTAAAGAGAAATTATTCACAACTTAAATACATTTAAAATAAAATGGCAAAGTTTGATAAGTCAGTTTTAGCAAAGTACGGAATCACAGGTACAACTGAGGTTCTCTACAATCCTTCTTATGAGGTATTGTTCAATGAGGAGACTAAGGAAGGTCTCGAGGGGTTTGAGGTTGGTCAGGAGACTGAGCTCGGTGCAGTTAACGTAATGACTGGTATTTACACTGGTCGTTCTCCTAAAGACAAGTTCATCGTTGACGATGCTACATCTCACGACACTGTATGGTGGGATTCTGAGGAATATCACAACGATAACCACAAGGCTACTCCAGAGGCTTGGAATGCCGTTAAGGAGATCGCTAAGAAGGAGCTTTCTAACAAGAAGTTGTTCGTAGTAGATGGTTTCTGCGGTACACACAAGGATACACGTATGAAGGTACGTTTCATCGTTGAGGTAGCATGGCAGGCACACTTCGTAACAAATATGTTCATCCGTCCTCAGAACGAGGCTGAGTTCGATCAGGAGCCAGACTTCATCGTTTACAATGCTTCTAAGGCAAAGGTTGAGAACTGGAAGGAGTTGGGTCTCCACTCAGAGACAGCCGTTGTATTCAACGTAACTTCTAAGGAGCAGGTTATCATCAACACATGGTATGGTGGTGAGATGAAGAAGGGTATGTTCTCTATGATGAACTACTTCTTGCCATTGAAGGGGATGGCTTCTATGCACTGCTCTGCCAACACAGATATGAACGGTGAGAACACTGCTATCTTCTTCGGTCTTTCTGGTACAGGTAAGACTACATTGTCAACAGACCCTAAGCGTAAGTTGATCGGTGACGATGAGCACGGATGGGACGACGAGGGTGTGTTCAACTTCGAAGGTGGTTGCTACGCTAAGGTTATCAACCTCGACAAGGAGTCTGAGCCAGATATCTACGGTGCTATCACACGTGACGCTCTCCTCGAGAACGTAACTGTAGCTAAGGATGGTAAGATTGACTTCGCAGATAAGACTGTTACCGAGAATACTCGTGTATCTTATCCTATCTACCACATCAAGAACATCCAGCGTCCATTCTCTCAGGGTCCAGCTGCTAAGCAGGTTATCTTCCTCTCTGCAGATGCATTCGGTGTATTGCCTCCAGTATCTATCTTGAACGCTGAGCAGACTAAGTATTACTTCCTCTCTGGCTTCACAGCTAAGTTGGCTGGTACAGAGCGCGGTATCACCGAGCCTACTCCAACATTCTCTGCTTGCTTCGGTCAGGCATTCTTGGAGTTGCACCCAACTAAGTACGCTGAGGAGTTGGTAAAGAAGATGCAGAAGTCTGGTGCTAAGGCATACTTGGTTAACACAGGTTGGAACGGTACAGGCAAGCGTATCTCTATCCGCGACACACGTGGTATCATCGACGCTATCCTCGACCACTCAATCGACGCAGCTCCTACAAAGACTATCCCATTCTTCAACTTCGTAGTTCCTACACAGTTGGAAGGCGTAGATCCTAAGATCCTCGATCCACGTGATACATACGCTGAGGCTTCTCAGTGGGAGGAGAAGGCTAAGGATTTGGCTGCTCGCTTCATCAAGAACTTCAAGAAGTATGAGACAAACGAGGCTGGTAAGGCTCTCGTTGCTGCTGGTCCACAGCTCTAATTCGACATTTCGAATTTATACTAAATATGGAATCCCGTTTCTCGCAAGAGAAGCGGGATTTCTTCGTTTTTGCTCCCTTAAATCACTAAAAAATATAAAAAATGCGCCTAAAATCAATAATTTGCATAATAATAAGGAGAAAAGGGCGATTTTTTAAAGAATTCTCCGTAAATTTGCAGCTAAAAAGAAAAATTGGATAGAATGAAAAGTAAATTTTTAGCTTTTATAGCACTTGTTGCAGCTACTTTGTCGCTCTCTTCATGCTTGAACAGCGACGAGACGGTAGTAGAATATACAAATGATACAGCCATCACGAGTTTCTCTTTGGGAAAGCTCGGTAGATACACGAAGACTACTGCAGGCAAGGATACTCTGATCGCTGATAAAGTGAATGGAGCTAACTATCATTTTTATATAGATCAGGCTACCCGCCATATCTATAACGTAGATTCCTTGCCTACCAAGACAAGGACCGCTGCCGTATTGGCTACCATCAGCAGCAAGAACAGCAGCCCTATCTTCATCATGAACAAGAATTGCCCTGAGAAGATCGACTCGGCAAAGTATTATTCAAGCACCGATTCCATCGACTTCTCTCAGCCACGAATGGTTCGTGTATATAACAACTCGCTCAATGCCTACGTTACTTACAAAGTAGAGGTGAACGTGCATCAGCAGGAAGGCGATGAGTTCAACTGGCAAGCCAAGGCTCAGTTCAATGAGCAGCTCGCTGCACTCAGCGACTTGAAGGTGCTTGCCCTGGGAAGCCATATCTATGTATTCGGCAAAACCCTCGGGGGAATGAAGATATACAAGAGTGCTGCAAGCGATGGTAACAACTGGACTGAGGTAACAGCCAACCAGGCTTTCGCAGCTGCCGATTATCAGAACGCCGTGCAGATGCGCGATCAGCTCTACATCCTCTCTGATGACAAGGTGTATGCTTCTGCCGATGCTGTAACCTGGAATCAGGTAGGCGAGGATAGTCAGCTCAAGCAGTTGGTAGGTGCCAGCAGCAAGTATCTCTATGCCTTCACGGCTACAGGCATCTCCGTATCCAAGGATAAGGGAGCCACCTGGACAGCCCAGAAGATAGATGCAGACTATAGACTCCTGCCAACCCAGAACCTGAGCATGAATGTTTCTACCATCGCTTCTGTGAAGACTGTAGAGAATGTTCTCCTGCTCGGTACCCGTGATGCAAGCTATGGCGATACCATCGCTACACTCTGGAATCATGTGGCTGATTACTCTGCCAATGCTCCAGAAAGCGCATGGAACTATATAGAATATGATTCTCTCCAGAGTGGCAAGATGCCAATGATGGATCAGGTGCTCGTCTGTGGTGCTGATTCCGGTTTCGTTGCTCTCGGAAGCAACGGCAAATGGTATAAGAGCAAGAACAACGGACTGACATGGGGTGTAGATACACTCGTAACCATGCCAGCCGGATTCTCTGCTGCCACCCACCAGCGCTTCGGCTTCTGCCGCGACAAGGACAACTTCTACTGGGTAGTAAGAAACGGCAGCGTATGGAAGGGCCGCTTCAACAAGGATGGCTGGATCAAGGACCAGACCATCTTCGAATAAGACCCTCGGGAATCAATCATATTCATATCGCGTAAGGTATAGACATGAGGAGAAACTTGTGTAAATGCTTGTTGCTGCCGGTCTTGTTCCTCTTGCCGTTGCAGGTGATGAGGGCACAGGACGATTACCAGTATCGTCTGGAGATGGGTGCCGGCGTGGGACTGGTTGCCTACGAAGGCGACCTGAACGGCAATATCCTTGCCCACCAGCAGCCGATGGCAGCCATCGTGGGAAGATACAACTTCGACCCCTACAAGGATCTGCGGTTCAACCTGGGGCTGGGCAAGCTGAAAGGCTCTAACGACAAGGTGAAGACCGATTATCCCGACCTGGATGGGAAAGCCTACTCCTTCAGCAATACCCTGGTGGATATGAGCCTCGTCTTCGAGTACAATTTCTGGCCTTACGGCACAGGCAGGGACTACCGAGGAGCCAGGAGGCTGGTGCCTTTCATCTTCGGAGGTCTGGGAGCCACCTTTGTGAAAGGAGATCAGAAGAATGTATTTACCGCCAACGTGCCTTTGGGCATCGGGGCGAAATACAAGATAAACGAACGGATGAACGTAGGCGTAGATTGGAGCATCCATTTCTCGCTGAGCGATGAACTGGATGGGGTGAAAGACCCTTATGGCATCAAGAGCAGCGGACTCTGGAAAAACCAGGACTGCTACTCCATGCTGCAAGTCTCGTTCACCTACAGTTTCAGCGCAAAGTGTAAAACGTGTAATAAAGAAGAATAAGAACTCTTAATTAAAGAATAAGATATGAACAACTTGGATATGAACAGAATACCTGAGCACATCGCCATCATCATGGATGGCAATGGACGCTGGGCAACAGAAAGAGGTAAGGATCGCAGCTACGGCCATCAGGCTGGAGTTGACGCAGTGCGTTGCATTACATCAGAATGTACTCGCCTCGGTGTGAAGTACCTTACTCTCTATACTTTCTCTACTGAAAACTGGAATCGTCCTGCCGATGAGATTTCTGCCCTGATGGGACTGGTGCTGACTTCTCTGGAGGATGAAATCTTCATGAAGAACAATGTGCGGTTCCGCGTGATCGGCGACTTGAAGCGTCTGCCACAGGCTGTGCAGGACAAGTTGCAGGAGACCATGGACCATACCGCCAAGAACGATGCCATGACCATGGTGGTAGCCCTGAGCTACTCTTCGCGCTGGGAAATCATGAATGCGATGAAGAAAACCGTGAAGGAGGCTATGGAGAATGGCGCCAGCTATGAGGAGGTTGAGAAGATGCTTACCGAGGAGAACTTCGAGAAGTACCTGGAGACCAACTTCATGCCAGACCCAGAGCTCCTGATCCGTACAGGTGGCGAGTTGCGTATCAGCAACTACCTGTTGTGGCAGATTGCCTATTCTGAGTTGTATTTCTGCGATACCTATTGGCCAGACTTCAACGAGGAGTGCTTGCATAAGGCTATCGAGAGCTACCAGTCGCGCCAGCGCCGTTTTGGCAAGACCGAGGCTCAGGTAGAAGCAGAGGAAGAGAAGTAAAAGGGGGAAAAAGGACGAAAAATAGATACTATATATATAATAAGGTATAAATGAACAAGCTAAGAAAGATTTTCATCCTGCTATTCGGCATCATGGCGAGTGTGCAGGTTATGGCACAGGACAAGATAGTACATCCAGATATCTCGTATGCCGGAACCCCTCGCACCTTGACCCTTGGAGGTATCAATGTGTCGGGTGTGGAAGGATACGAAGACTATGTGCTCACTGGTATCTCGGGCCTGACAGTGGGAGAAGAGATTGAAGTGCCAGGCGATGCTATTACCAATGCCGTCAAGCGCTATTGGAAACATGGACTTTTCTCTAAAGTCGCTATCGCTGCCGACTCTATCGTGGGTGAAAAACTTTATCTTCACATCTATCTCGCGGTAAGACCTCGTATCTCTGACATCCACTACGTGGGATTGAAGAAAAGCGAGCGTGAGGATATGGAACAGAAGCTCGGTATGGTTAAGGGTACTCAGGTAACACCTAACATGCTCGACCGTGCCAAGATCCTTGCCAAGAAATACTTCGATGACAAGGGCTTCAAGAATGCTGAAATCCAGATTAACCAGCGCGACGATGTGGCTAACAAGGGTCAGGTGATCCTGGACGTGATCGTAGATAAGAAACAGAAAATCAAGGTTCACCAGATTACCATCGATGGTAACGAGAAACTCTCGGACAGAAAGATCAAGGGTGGACTCTTCTCGAAGGGAGCCTTTGCCAAGACCCACGAGGCTGGCAAGTTTGCTACTTTCTTCAAGTCGAAGAAGTTTACTCCTGAGAGATGGAAGGAAGACAAGCAGAAACTCATCGACAAATACTACGAGTATGGTTATCGTGATGCGCAGATTCTGGAAGACAGCGTAAGCAACTTCGACGAGAAGCACGTCAACGTATATGTCAAGGTAGATGAGGGTAAGCGCTACTTTATCCGCAATATCAACTGGGTGGGCAACACCGTATATGCTACCGACTATCTGAATGCCGTGCTCGGCATGAAGAAGGGCGATGTATATAACCAGAAACTCCTGGGCAAGCGATTGCAGGAAGATGAAGATGCTGTGGGCAACCTCTATTACAACAATGGTTACGTGTTCTCTAACATCAATCCTGCCGAAGTAAACATCGACGGCGATTCCATCGATCTGGAGATGCGCGTGACAGAGGGACCTCAGGCTTACCTGAGCCACGTACGTATCAATGGTAATACCCGTCTCTATGAGAACGTAGTACGCCGTGAGCTCCGTACCAAGCCAGGCGACCTCTTCTCTAAGGATGCCCTGATGCGTTCGGCTCGTGAGTTGGCTTCTATGGGTCACTTCGATGCTGAGAAGGTTTCACCAGATGTAAAGCCTAACTACGAGGACGGTACTGTGGATGTAAACTGGAACTTGGAGCAGAAGAGTAACGACCAGATTGAGTTCTCGCTCGGTTGGGGTCAGACGGGTGTCATCGGACGTGTGGGCTTGAAGCTCAACAACTTCTCTATGGCAAACCTCTTCAACAAGAACAAGGAGCATCGTGGTATCATGCCTATCGGTGACGGTGAGGTGCTGAGCATCGGTGCACAGACCAACGGTACCTACTACCAGAGCTATAACGTAAGCTACTCTACCAACTGGTTTGGCGGCAAGCGCCCTATCCAGTTCAGCGTAGGTGCATACTACAGCAAGAGTACCGACGTGTCAAGCAACTATTACAATAATGCAGCCATGTACAACTATCAGAGTTATTTATATGGCTATGGTTCTAGTTACTATAACAACTACGAGAATTATTACGATCCAGACAAGTACATCCAGATGGTGGGTGTGAGCCTCGGTTGGGGTAAGCGCCTCCGTTGGCCGGATGATTACTTCACCTTGTCTGTGCAGTTGGCTTACCAGCGCTACATGATGAAGAACTGGAGCTATATGCTGATGACCAACGGTAATGCGAACAACTTGAACTTGACCATCGCATTGAACCGTACATCAACCGACAACCAGCTCTTCCCACGTCGTGGTTCAGAGTTTGAGGCAAGTGTCAACCTTACTCCACCATGGAGTGCGTTCGACAACAAGGATTACAAGAACCTCGCCAACAACTCCCAGTCTCCAACCTACTCTGCAGAGCAGCAGGAGAAATACCGCTGGATTGAGTATCACAAGTGGAAGTTCAAGGCAAAGACCTATACCGCACTTACAGAGGGTCAGAAGTGCTTCGTATTGATGACCCGTGTAGAACTCGGTTTGCTCGGTGCTTACAACAAGTACAAGAAGAGTCCATTCGAGACCTACTATGTGGGTGGTGACGGTATGAGCGGTTATTCATCCTATTATGGTGAGGAAACCATCGGACTCCGTGGTTACGAGAACGGTTCCGTATCTTACGGCCGTACCACCGGTTACTATGCTTATGCATACGACCGCTTCTCATTGGAGCTCCGTTATCCATTCCTCCTGGGCAATACCACTATTTATGGTTTGACCTTCGTAGAGGCAGGTAACGCCTGGTATGATACCAAGGACTTCAACCCATTCAGCATGAAGCGCAGTGCCGGTGTCGGTGTGCGTATCTTCCTGCCAATGGTGGGTCTGATGGGTATTGACTGGGCTTACGGTTTCGACAAAGTATGGAACGGTAGCCAGTATAAGAAGGGTGGAAGTCAGTTCCACTTCATCTTAGGTCAGGAATTCTAAAGACGGATTTTATGAAGAAAATAGTATTGATGCTGATGATGGCTGTAGCAGCCATCTCAGCACATGCACAGAAATATGCATTGGTGGATATGGAGTACATCCTGCGCAATATCCCAGCTTATGAGCGTGCCAACGAACAGTTGAACCAGGTGAGCCGCAAGTGGCAGGCCGAGGTAGAAGCGCTCAATCTGGAAGCAAGCACCATGTACAAGAACTATCAGAACGAGGTAGTATTCCTCTCACAGGAGCAGAAGAAGGCCAAGCAGGACTCCATTATGCAGAAGGAGAAGGAAGCCAGCGACCTGAAGAAGAAATACTTCGGTGCCGAGGGAGAGCTTTACAAGAAGCGCGAGGCGCTGATGGGACCTATCCAGGAGGAGATTTACAATGCCGTGAAGGAGATTTCCAACCTGCGCGGCTACTCGCTTGTCCTCGACAGAGCCAGCAACAATGGAATCATTTTTGGCTCGCCAAAAATAGACATCAGCAACGAGGTACTCCAGAAATTAGGCTATTCTAACAAATAATAAGTGTTATTCCAGGAAATAATCTAGGTTATTTCAAGAAATAATTGTATATTTGCAGCCGATAAGAGAGGATGCGGCAGGAAAATACCGCCCTCGGCATAACCAATTAAGAATAATAATTAAAAAAGAATAAACAGAAATGAAAAAGCTTATTTTAATGTTGATGCTTTGCGCACCAATGACAATGATGGCACAGAAGTTCGGTAAGGTAAATACTCAGCAGATCATGCAGTCTTTGCCAGACGTAGCTAAGGCCAACGGCGAGTTGGAAGCTCTCCAGAAGCAGAAGGAGAACGACCTTAAGTCTATGCAGGATGAGTTCCAGCGCAAGGCAGATGAGTACCAGAAGGGCGCAAGCACCATGAATGCTACTGCCAAGCAGCAGAAGGAAACAGAATTGCAGGGTCTTCAGCAGAAGATTCAGCAGGCTTACCAGGATGGTCAGCAGGAGTTGCAGAAGAAGAGCAGTGAGCTCATGCAGCCTATCATCGCTAAGGTACGTACAGCTATCGAGGCTGTAGGTAAGGCTGGTAACTATACATACATCATGGAGGAAGGCACAGCTATCTATACTGGCGCCAACGTGGTAGATGTTACCAAGGAAGTACAGGCTAAGATCAAGTAATCAAACGTAAGTATTTCTATAAAAAAGCTAAGGGCAGGCACAAGTGCCTGCCCTTATTTATCATCTAGTATATTCATATCATATATAATAAGGTATCACGCATTATGAAAAAGAATCTCCTATTTTTGGCGCTCGCTCTTGTTGCCCTCTCGGCTTCTGCACAGCAGAACCAGACTCCGACGGAACAACCAGCAGCCATCGTTGCACAGCCAGCATTGCGATTTGGCTACTTCAGCTTTGAGCAGGTTTTTCATACCATGCCTGGTTATGCAATAGCCAAGCATAATATGGATGAACTCCGCGCAAAGTATGATGAGGAAACCAAGCGCGTGGAAACTGAGTTTAATACCAAGTATGAGGAATTCCTTGACGGTCAGCGCTCGTATGCCAAGACTATCCTGGAGAAGCGCCAGGCTGAACTGCGTGAATTGATGGAGAAGAACATCGCCTTCAAGGCTGAGGCTGCCAAACTCCTGAATCAGGCAGAGACCGATGCGTATGCTCCTCTCAAGACCCAGATCAATGAGGCTGCCAAGCAGATTGGCAAGGAGAAGGGATTTGCCTTCATCATCAATACCGACAACAACGCCACACCTTATCTGAGTGAAAAAATGGGTGAGGATATTACAGCAGTGCTGGAGGAGAAACTGAAATGATTCTGCCATCTAATCCCGGACCTATCGGAATCTTTGATTCCGGATATGGTGGCTTGACCATCTTGCATGGTTTGCGCCAGATGTTGCCGCAGTACGACTATATGTATCTGGGCGACAATGCCCGTGCGCCATACGGTTCGCGCTCCTTCGAGGTGGTGTATAAGTTTACTCGCCAGGCTGTGCTGAAGCTTTTTTCCATGGGTTGCCATCTGGTAATCCTGGGTTGCAATACGGCTTCGGCTAAGGCGCTGCGCTCTATCCAGCAGAGAGACATCCCGGAACTGGACCCTGACCGCCGCGTGCTGGGCATCATCCGTCCTACTGCCGAGGTGATAGGTACGCTGACCAAGAGTCGCCACGTGGGCATTCTTGCCACCGAGGGAACCATCAAGAGCGAGAGCTACAAGATGGAGATTGGCAAGCTCTGGCCGGATATCCAGGTAAGCGGAGTGGCTTGTCCGCTCTGGGCTGCTATCGTAGAGGCTAACGAGGCAGATAGTCCTGGTGCTGATTATTTCGTCAAGAAGCGCATCGACCAGTTGATGCGTATGGATGAGGATATCGATACCATCATCCTGGGTTGCACCCATTATCCACTGCTCATGAGCAGCATCGTGAAGAATCTTCCCGACGGCGTGAGAGTGGTGCCACAGGGACAATATGTGGCCAACAGTCTGCAGGATTATCTGCAGCGACATCCGAATATGGAACAGATGGTGACAAAGGGTGGTAGCTGCAAGTATCTGACTACAGAAAGTGAGGAGAAATTCAAGGAGTCGGCGTTGATATTCCTGCATGAGCAGGTGGACGTTACACACGTGGACCTTGAATAGTTTATAATTAATCGTTTATAGTTAATAGTTATGCAAGAAACAAGACAAAACCGTATATCAAGACTGCTCCAGAAGGAGTTGAGTCTTATCTTCCAGTCACAGACCCGCATGATGCATGGTGTGATGGTAAGTGTTACTAAGGTAAGAGTAAGCCCGGATCTTAGCATCTGCACTGCTTACCTCAGCGTGTTCCCATCTGAAAAGGGTGAGGAGATTCTGAAGAATATCAATGCCAACGAGAAGACCATCCGCTTCGACCTGGGCAGAAAGGTGAGAAATCAGTTGCGCATCATTCCTGAGCTCCGTTTCTTCCTGGACGACAGCCTGGATTATCTGGAGCGCATTGATGAACTCTTGAAGAAGTAAAAAAGTAAAAAGACAAATGAATTTTCCATTCTTTATTGCTCGCAGGTATCTCTTTTCCAAGAAGAGTACACACGTTATCAATGTGATCAGCTCCATCTCTGTGATTGGTGTGGCTGTAGCTACGATGGCACTCGTCATCGTGCTGAGCGTATTTAATGGTTTCCACGACCTGGTGGCTACGCTCTTTACGAGCTTCGACCCGCAGTTGAAGGTGGTGCCGATGGAGGGAAAGACGGCGCCTGCCGATGACCCGATATTGACGCAGATACGTATGCTGCCACAGGTAGATGTGGCTACTGAAACCGTGGAAGACCAGGCGCTGGCAATCTATGACGACCGTCAGGCTATGGTGAGGATCAAGGGCGTGGACGACAACTTCTCTGAGTTGTCACATATCAACGACATCCTTTATGGTGATGGCAGTTTCTCGCTCCATGCTGCCAATCTGCAGTATGGAACCGTGGGTATCCGTCTGGCACAGACCTTGGGTATCGGGGCAAAATGGGATGGTTTTATGAAGATTTATGCTCCGCAGAAGGAGGGACAGTTGGATATGATGAATCCGGATGCCGGCTTCGTGGTTGATTCGCTGAATTCTCCGGGTGTGCTCTTCGCCGTCAAGCAGTCGAAATACGACAAGAATTATATCATCACCTCCATTGCCTTTGCGCGCAACCTCTTCGGGCAGCAGGGTATGCTCTCTGATCTGGAAATCCGCCTGAAGGAGGGTAGTGACCTGCAGGCAGTAAAGGCTGAGATGCAGAAGATTGCCGGCACCAAATATAAGGTGCTGGATAGATTTGAGCAGCAGGAAGATACTTTCAAGATCATGTCGATAGAGAAGCTGATGGCTTACATCTTCCTGACCTTTATCCTCGTAGTGGCATGTTTCAACATCATCGGTTCGCTCTCGATGCTCATCATCGACAAGAAGAACGATGTGGTGACGTTGCGGAATCTGGGTGCCAATGACAAGCAGATTACGCGTGTCTTCCTCTTCGAGGGAAGAATGATTGCAGTGATTGGTGCGGTGATTGGTATCGGACTGGGTCTGTTGCTCTGCTGGCTGCAGCAGCAGTATGGCTTCGTAAGACTGGGCGACTCTGAGGGCTCCTTCATCGTAAATGCTTATCCGGTAAGCGTTCACTATTCAGATGTAGCCATCATCTTTGTAACGGTTATCGCCGTAGGCTGGCTTGCCGTATGGTATCCGGTGAGAGCATTGAGTAAAAGACTTTTGAGTTAGTACTGAACTTTCTTTTATTAAGGAGTTAAGAGGGTGTGTCATAAGCCACATCCCATACGCCCTGAAAGGGCAGAAGCTCTTAGCCCAGGGCATCGCCCTGGGTTTTAGAATAAATACAACAAAGTCGCCCTGAAAGGGCAAAAGCTTTCAAATTCAAAGCTTTTGCCCTTTCAGGGCGACCTTGTTTTTTGCCAACATTACCCAGGGCGCTGCCCTGGGCTAGGAGCTTTTGGGCTTTCAGCCCGTCCTCGTCTGCCATTATTTAGACTTGTGACACACCCTCTTATTTATTTCTTTCTGATGAGTGTCAAGCCATCGCGCAGCGGCAGGATGACTACTTCCACCCTAGGGTCGTTGGCAATCAGGTCATTGAATGCTCGGATGCCCTTGGTCTGATGGTCACGGTCGTAGGCTGGGTCGATGACGTGCCCGTCCCACAGCGTATTGTCTGCCAGAATATATCCGCCAGGATTCAGAATCTTCATCACCATCTCGTATGTCTCGATATAGGTGCGCTTGTCGCCATCCACGAAAGCCAGGTCAAACATCACCCCCAGTTTGGGTGCTTCTTCGTTGGCATCGCCAATACGGAAATCAATCTTGTCGGCAACATCCGACCCTTCAATCCAGGGACGGGTGAAATCTTCCATCTCGTCATTGATTTCGAAAGTATAGAGCTTGCCTCCTTCCTGCAATCCCTGAGCCAGACAGATGGCGCTGTAGCCACTGAAGGTTCCCACCTCAAGAATATTCTTGGGGCGAATCATCTGAACCAGCATCTTGAGTAATCTGCCCTGGATGTGCCCACTTGCCATACGTCCGTGAATGGTATGGATATTGGTGGCACGGTAGAGACGATAGAGGTAATCTCCCTCTGGTTCAATATGTTGGCAGATGTATTTGTCTATCAATTCTGTTTCGGTCATCTTACTCCCCGTTTTCCTTTTGTGATAAGATACCTGCGATGGCAAGGTCGTAGGAAGCCAGACCGAATCCACAGATGACTCCCAGGCAGGCGCAGGAGATGTAAGAGTGATGGCGGAACTCCTCGCGCTTGTGCACATTGGAGATATGAACCTCTACGCAAGGGCATTTCATGCTGCGGATGCAATCCTGCAAGGCAATGCTGGTGTGGGTGTAGGCACCCGCATTGAGCACTACGCCATCGTAGGTGAAGCCTACTTCCTGCAACTTGTTGATAAGCTCGCCCTCGATGTTGCTCTGATAGTATTCTATCTCTACATCAGGGTATTTAGCCTTCAACTTAGGCAGATAGCTCTCGAAAGAATTGCTGCCATAAATGCCTGGCTCGCGAACGCCCAGGAGGTTCAAATTAGGACCATTGATAATCTGTATCTTCATAATCATATGATTTTTTAAGTCTGTATCATTAATTTTTTGTATCTTTGCAGATGCATAGGTTATCTGTCTCGTAGCTAACCCTGATGCAAAGGTAATAATAAAATTGGAAACTGACAAGAAATTAGATAAGAAAATGGCAAATGACATCATCAGGAATTATATGAGGTACCTCAAGCTGGAGCGAAACTATACGTATAATACGCTTGAGGCATATCGCCACGATCTGGAATATCTCATAGAATATGCCCGCCAGAACGATGTGGCACTGGTGGATATGAAGCTGGAAAATCTGGAAAACTTCTCGGCAAGTCTTCACGACAAAGGCATCGTTGCCCGCTCGCAGGCTCGCATCCTCTGTGGTGTGCGCTCCTTCTACCGTTATCTGGTGACCGACGGCTATATCAAGGATGATCCTACCGAACTGTTGCCTTCGCCGCAGATAGGCGAACATTTGCCGGAATATCTCTCTGTAGAGGAGGTGGATATGCTGGAGGCTGCCATCGATCTCTCGAAATGGGAAGGGCAGCGCAACAAGGCTATCATCGAAACCCTTTTCTCCTGCGGACTGCGTGTTACGGAACTGGTGAATCTCAAGATCAGTCAGATCTTTGAGGAGGATAAGTTTATCAGAGTTCTGGGAAAGGGAAGGAAGGAAAGGCTGGTGCCTATCTCTGACAGGGCATTGAAGGAAATTCACCTGTGGTACATCGACCGCAATCTCATGAAGATCAAGCCCGGAGAGGAAGATTATGTCTTTCTGAACCGCAGAGGTGCCCATCTTACCCGTGTGATGATTCTCATCATGATCAAGAATGCGGCACAGGATGCGGGTATCAAGAAAACCATTTCGCCCCATACGCTGAGACACAGTTTTGCCACCGCTCTGCTCAAGGGTGGAGCCGACCTGAGAGTGATTCAGGCACTGCTGGGACACGAGGACATCGGAACCACGGAAATCTATACGCATATCGAAACTTCCGACCTCAGAGAGGCCATCTTATACCATCATCCACGCAATATCAGGCACAGGGAAGAGTAAATGGTTATGATTCAGCTACAAAAGGAGGATTATTCGGCTGTATTTGCTCTATTTTTCGGCTGAATATGGCAGAATCTGAAAAAAAATGCGTAACTTTGCAGCCGCAAAATAAAGAATATCAATTAATAACAGAAAATAAAGGAAAAATATGGCATATTTGTTTTCATCAGAATCAGTTTCTGAAGGACATCCAGATAAGGTGGCCGACCAGATTTCAGATGCTTTGCTCGATCAGTTCCTGGCATACGATGACCATGCTCACTGCGCTATCGAGAGCTTCTGTACTACTGGTCAGGTAGTAATCATGGGCGAGGTTCGCTCTAATGTATATGTTGACTTGCAGACTATCGCACGCAAGACCATCAAGAAGATCGGTTATACCAAGAGCGAGTATCAGTTTGACGGTGACTCTTGTGGCGTGCTCACTGCCATCCACGAGCAGAGTGATGACATCAACCGCGGTGTAAGCCGTGAGGAGGATGAGAATCAGGGCGCTGGCGACCAGGGTATGATGTTCGGTTACGCTACAAACGAAACCGCGAACTACATGCCTGTATCACTCGACCTGGCACAGCTCATCATGCGTGTGCTTGCTGACATCCGCAAGGAGGGTAAGGTGATGACTTATCTCCGTCCAGACTCTAAGAGCCAGGTTACCATCGAGTACTCAGACGATAATATCCCACAGCGCATCGATACCATCGTGGTTTCTACCCAGCACGATGACTTCATCAAGAAGTCAAATGGCGAGGACGATGATGATGCCATGTTGGCAAAGATTCGTGAGGATGTGATCAATATCCTGATTCCAAGAGTAAAGACTCACTTGAGCGATAAGGTATTGGCTCTCTTCAACGACGACATCAAGTACTTCGTAAACCCTACCGGTAAATTCGTGATTGGTGGTCCTCATGGAGATACAGGTCTTACCGGCCGTAAGATCATCGTAGATACCTACGGTGGCAAGGGTGCTCACGGTGGTGGTGCCTTCTCTGGCAAGGATTCTAGTAAGGTGGACCGTTCTGCAGCTTATGCAACCCGTTACATCGCCAAGAACATGGTAGCTGCCGGCGTGGCAGACGAGATGTTGGTTCAGGTAAGTTACGCTATCGGCGTGGCAGAGCCTGTAAGCATCTATGTAAATACCTATGGCAGAAGCCATGTGAATATGGCCGACAGCGAAATTGCCAAGAAGATTGCCGAGATGTTTGATCTCCGTCCAAAGGCTATCGAGCGCCAGTTGAAGTTGCGTCAGCCAATGTTCTTTGAAACTGCCGCATACGGACACATGGGTCGTAAGAACGAGGTCGTGGAGAAGACCTTCACCAGCCGTTATCACGAAGCAAAGACCATGAAGGTAGAGCTCTTCACATGGGAGAAGCTCGACAAGGTAGATGAAATCAAGAAGGCTTTCGGTCTTTAAGGAACGAATAACAATAAGAGAGCGGTTTCTTAGGAAATCGATAAAAAAGAATGGTGCAGCAAGCAGATTCGATACATACAGGTCTGGAGATTGATGCTGAATCTCAGCAGCAATCTGTCCAGCAAAAACATAGCAGCCAACTCACACCTAAACTGGTGCTGAGTTGGCTGCCTAAGAATGCGACCCCTGCCCAACAGGATTCCATGATCAGGGCGCACATCAAACCCTGTGAGATTACTCACTGGAGCAGGATGCCCGATACCCTGCATCTGCCTGGACATAAGGCAGGCAAGAGTTTCAGAGATGTGAGCTTGCCACAATACTATCGTGAGTCGTTCTTCTCGAAAGACTCGCTCTTCCATCCAGAGCTAAGAGGTGGAAGACTGGGCGTGGCGGGTGATCCGGTGCCTTATACGGTGGCGGGCGACAACTTCATCACCTCGTTGCTGCTTTTGTGCTTTGTGTTGGCATGTATTGCATTCTCCAAGTCGAAGCATTTCGTTTTCCGCCAGGCAAAGGCCTTCTTCCGCGTTCAGCGAGAGGGAACTACGGTGATTACGGAGACGAGTTCGGAGGTTCGCTTCCAGTTCTTCTTTGTATTGCAGACCTGCCTGCTGGTGGCACTCGGATACTTCTTCTACTCGAAGGCATCCATCAGCGATACGTTTACCATCGAGCAGAATTGGGTAATCTGTATCTATGCCGGATATGTGATGAGCTATTGCCTGATCAAGGCTTTGCTCTATACCATAGCGGGCCTGGTATTCTTCGATAAGAAAAAAAATGAACAATGGCTCAAGGCGTATCTCTTCCTGTTATCCTGCGAGGGAGTACTGCTGTTCCCGGTAGTTATGCTCCTGTCTTACTTCGACTTATCGCTCCAGGTAGCAGTGATATATACCATTATAGTACTCGTATTGGTGAAAATGTTGTCATTTTATAAGAGTTATCTTATCTTTTTTAAAAGAAATGGCTTGTTTTTGCAGATAATTTTGTACTTTTGTGCCCTTGAAGTAGTACCTCTGTCTGCCCTTTGGGGTGGACTCGTATTAATCAGTCATTATTTGAAAATAAACTTTTAAGACAAGATGATTAAAAAAATTTTAGTTTCTCAGCCAAAACCAGCAAGTGAGAAATCTCCTTACTATGATATCGAGAAGGAGTACGGCGTAGAATGTGTGTTCCGCCCATTCTTTAAGGTTGAGGGACTTACAGCGAAAGAATTCCGTCAGCAGAAGATTAATCTGTTAGACTACACTGCAGTCGTTTTTACATCTCGCCATGCAGTGGACAATTACTTCAAATTAGCCAAGGAGATGCGTATTACCATTCCTGAGGATATGAAGTATTTCTGTGTTATTGAGACCATCGCACTCTATATCCAGAAGTATGTACAGTATCGTAAGCGCAAGGTCTTCTTCGGTGATACTGGTAAGATCGACGGATTGATGGCACAGATGAGTCGTCATAAAGGAGAGAAATATCTCGTTCCACTGAGTAGTGTGCACAATGATGATGTGAAGAACCTTCTCGACGAGAAGAAGCTGAATCATACTGAGTGCGTGATGTATCGCACGGTAAGCAATGACTTCACAGAGGAAGAAATCAAGTCGTTCGACTATGATATGATGATTTTCTTCAGTCCTACAGGAGTAAAAGCCCTGAAGAAGAACTTCCCTAAGTTTGAGCAGGGCAAGATTGCTCTCGGTGCTTTCGGTCCGGCAACCATGAAGACTGTAACTGACGAAGGTCTTCGCATCGACTTGGAGGCTCCTACCAAGGAGTTCCCATCCATGACTGGAGCGCTGAAGGATTATCTGAAGCGAAACAATAAATAAGAAACTATATGATGTTGACAGAAACAGATAACACTTTCGGAAAGAGAGAGCACCTATGCAAGCAGACGCTCATAGACCAGCTCTTTAGCGGTAAAGCCCATGCTATGACGGCTTGGCCCTTGAAGATGGTGTATCTTGTTGTTGACAAGACTGATGAGCAGAGTGCTTCTGTAGAACTGATGGTAAGTGTGTCGAAGCGATTCTTCAAGAGAGCCGTGAAGCGCAATCGGGTGAAAAGACAGATCCGTGAAGCTTACCGCACCCAGAAGCATGAGCTGATGGAGCGTATGGCACAGATGCCCGACAAGCAGCTGCTGCTTGCCGTCATCTGGCAGGATGGCAAACTGCACGATTCGGCTGAGCTGAATGCCAAGATGAACAAGAACCTGCAACGATTGGTAGAGAAACTATGAAGTATCTGCATATCGTCTGGCATGGAATCGTAAAAGTACTGACCTGGCTGTTGTTGCTTCCTATCCTGTTCTATCAGAAGTGCATCACTCCCTATACACCGCCGTCATGCCGCTTTCAGCCAACCTGCTCAGAATATGCCAGGCAAGCCATACGGAAGCATGGACCCTTCAAGGGGCTGGCTTTGGCAATATGGCGTATCTTGAGATGCAACCCTTGGGGTGGTTCGGGCTATGATCCCGTGCCGTAAGTTTCCGGCTGTTTCGCTGGGCCCCTTATACATATTATATAATATATAAAGAAATCACATTCGATGGCAAAAAATTTTGTTGAAGAATTGAAATGGCGTGGTATGCTGGCACAGATTATGCCAGGTACTGAGGAATACCTTAACACCCACATGGTGTCTGCCTATCTCGGAACAGACCCTACTGCAGACTCTCTGCACATCGGTCACCTTTGCGGTATCATGATGTTGCGTCACTTGCAGCGTTGTGGCCATAAGCCTTATCTCCTCGTGGGAGGTGCTACAGGTATGATTGGCGACCCTTCTGGCAAGAGCCAGGAGCGTAATCTGCTCGACTCTGAGACTCTCTATCATAACCAGGAAGCTATCAAGAAGCAGGTATCTAAGTTCCTCGACTTCGATGGCAATGAGCCTAACAAGGCTGAGTTGGTTAACAACTACGACTGGATGAAGGACTTCACCTTCCTCGACTTTGCGCGCGTGGTAGGTAAGCACATCACAGTTAACTATATGATGGCTAAGGATAGCGTGCAGAAGCGCTTGAACGGTGAGGCTCGCGACGGATTGTCTTTCACAGAGTTCACCTATCAGTTGCTCCAGGGCTACGACTTCCTCTATCAGTATGAGAAGTATGGTGTCCGCCTCCAGTTGGGTGGTAATGACCAGTGGGGTAACATGACTACCGGTACTGAGTTGATTCACCGTACATTGGGTAATGACGCAGAGTGCTTCTGCCTCACTTGTCCTTTGATTACCAAGGCAGACGGCAAGAAGTTCGGTAAGACAGAGAGCGGTAACATCTGGTTGGATCGCAACCGCACAACTCCTTATGCTTTCTACCAGTTCTGGTTGAACGTAAGCGATGATGATGCTGAGAAGTATATCAAGATTTTCACAGACCTTGACAAGGAGACTATCGATGCCCTCGTAGAAGAGCACAAGCAGGATCCTGGTCGCCGTGTACTCCAGAAGCGTCTGGCTGAGGAGGTTACCGTAATGGTTCACTCACAGGAGGACTTGGATATGGCTATCGCAGCCAGCAACATCCTCTTCGGTAAGGCTACCAAGGAGAATTTGGCACAGCTCGATGAGGCTACATTGAACGATGTATTCGCCAATGTTCCTCACTACGACCTCGACAAGAACCTGCTCGGTGGTACAGCCGTAGATCTCTTCAATCAGGAGGGTATGCAGATCTTCCCAAGCAAGAGCGAGATGCGCAAGCTCGTTAAGGGTGGTGGCGTTTCTCTCAACAAGGAGAAACTCGCTGCTTTCGACCAGGTTGTAACTGCTGATGACCTGATTGACGGCAAGTATCTTTTGGTTCAGAAAGGTAAGAAGAACTACTTCTTGATTACCGTTAAGTAATCGTTAAAAGTATTGAAAATATTTGGTAGTGGAGAAAAAATCCACTACCTTTGCATCCGATTTGCTTGTCCTATGGTGTAATGGTAGCACTACAGTTTTTGGTTCTGTCAGTGGTGGTTCGAATCCGCCTGGGACAACAGATTATGAAATAACCCTTCAGGTCTTTGCGGATTTGAAGGGTTATTTTGTTATATAAGAGTTTAGTTTAGGTAGAGAAGGTTTATGCAAGAGATAGACTTGATATTTCAGCACTATTATCGTCCGCTATGTCTTTATGCCACTCATTATCTTCATGATATCGATGAGGCTGAAGACGTGGTGCAGGATTGTTTTGTGAAATTGATAAGCAGGAACATCATGCCGGAAAACATCAAGGCTTTCTTATATACCTCTGTGCGCAATGCCTGCATCGACCGGTTGCGCCGCCAGTCTCCGATAGATACGGAGATTTCTCCTTCTGACTTGAGCGGCACAATCTCTGATAATCAGGCGCAGGAAAGTTCTTTCCAGGAGGCGGAGCTGTGGACGGCTATCGAGCTATTGCCCGAACGATGCAGGGAAATCTTCCTGATGAGCAAGCGTGACGGTATGACTTATCGGGAGATAGCCGAAGAACTCAACCTGTCGGAAAAGACCGTGGAACATCAGATATCCAAGGCTTTAAAGACCTTACGAGGCAAGAAAGATGAATTTCTTGCAGATTTTTTCTATATTTTACCTTTCATCCATGGGGGTATTCTGTAGTTCTTGCGTTATAGCAATAAAAGAATGAATAAAAGTACAGTTATGAAAGGTAAAGAGATTATTTTTGCGCTCTCAATTCTAGCCTTGCCAGCTCCAACGTTGGCAGGCACGCCGAAGATGATGGTGGAGGCTCAGACTTCTACCACCATCCGTCAGCAGATGGATTGGCTGCATCGCACCAGGAAAATCAACTTCGTCTATGATTCATCGCTTGGTGGGGAATTGAACATCAAGTATCATGGCCCCGACATCCAGCATCTTTCGGTGAAGAAGGCACTGAAGGTGCTTTTCGAGAAAACTCATATTCTATATACTATCAATGCGAACTATGTGATATTGAAGCGAAAACCCGTACAACAAATATCAACATCTTACACGAATATCAATCACAAAGTTCAGCAGGCTCAGCGTCGCCACACTCTCAGCGGATACGTCCGTGACGAGAGTGGCGAATCGCTGATTAATGCCACCATCTATGATCTGACGGATGGCATCGGTACAACCACCAATGAATATGGTTTCTTTTCGCTAACCCTGCCCGAAGGCGAGCATCAGCTTCGCTTTTCGTATGTGGGTTATGCCGATAAGGTGGAAAAATTGAATCTCTCGAAAGATATGCATCATAATATGGCGCTCCGTGTTGATGGTAAACTGCCTGAGGTGGTGGTAGATGGCGACTTGAACTCTCCGCTTCTGACCACACAAACCGGCAAGCACTCCTTTTCGAACAAGGATATCAAGACCGAGTTTGCCCTGATGTCTTCACCGGATGTGGTGAAGACCCTGCAGCGTGTGAGTGGTGTGGCAGAAGGACAGGAGTTGGCAAGCGGACTCTATGTGCATGGCGGCAATGGCGATGAGAATCTTTTTCTGATTGATGGTACTCCGCTTTATAATACGAATCATGCGCTGGGGCTTTTTTCCAGTTTCAATGCCGACGTGGTGAAGAACGTGGATTTCTACAAGAGCGGCTTTCCTGCACGATATGGTGGAAGATTGTCGTCGGTGGTGGATGTGCGTACCGCCGATGGAAACATGAATCAGTTTCATGGTGCCTATCGCATCGGACTGCTCGATGCCAGTGTGCAGTTTGAGGGACCTATCCAGAAAGGCAAGACCTCTTATAATATAGGTATGCGCCGTTCCTGGCTGGATCTGTTGTCCCGTCCCTTGACCAAGGCTTTCTCTGAGCCAGACGAGAAACTTTCGATAGGTTATTATTTCATGGACTTGAATGCCAAGATAACCCATCGTTTCAACGACCGTTCGAAGATAGACTTGAGTCTCTATCACGGAAAAGACAGTTGGGACGTGAAGGATGATTATGATGAAAGTAAGGCAGATGGGTATCAACCCAACCAAAGCTATGACAAGGGCTTGACGAAGTCGCAGCTGGATTGGGGAAACTTTAATGTAGCACTCAACTGGAACTACCTGTTCTCTCCGAAACTCTTTTCAAACATTACAGCGGTGTATTCCCATAATCGTTCCAAGTTGTATTCCTTGGATGATGAGCGTTACATCAATCCTTCGGGAGAGAATGCCACTTCTGTCACTCACTTGGAGCATGGTTATACCTCAACGATTTATGATGCGGGCTATCGTCTGGCATTCGATTACCGTCCGAACCCTCGTCATCATTTCCGTTTTGGAAGCGACTATACGATGCATCTCTTTCGCCCCCAGACAGCTATGCAATTGGATTATACTGGATATGAGGGAAATGCATCAGCCCAAGTTGATACCATCCGAATGAATAGTAGTAATCGTCATGTGGCGCATGAGTGGACGGCATACGCAGAGGATGAAATCAATATCAACCGCAACTGGAGTATGAATGTTGGCTTCAATATGGGCCTTTTTCATATCAGTAATAAGAACTTCTTGAATATCGACCCACGTTTTGCCCTGAAATATCAACTGAGCAATGAGGTGTCGCTGAAGGCTTCCTTTACTCAGATGACCCAGTATGTGTATAAGGTCTCTAACAGCTACTTGTCCTTGCCTACGGATTATTGGGTACCGACTACCCGAAATCTGAAGCCAATGCGTTCTTATCAGTTTGCGGCAGGAATCTATGCCCAGCCCAACCGCCATTGGCTTCTGTCGCTCGAAGGGTATTACAAGTTGTCCAAGCATCTGCTTCAATACAGCAGTTGGGTAGGTATAGAGCCGCCTGCTGAGCATTGGGATTCGCAAGTGATGGATGGCAAGGGGCTCTTCTATGGCGTTGAGGCTGATGCCACTTATCGCACCAATCATCTGACTTTGAGTGGTTCTTATACGCTCTCTTGGAACAAGCGAAAGTATGATGACTTCTATCAGGATTGGTATTACGACAAGTTTGACAACCGCCATAAGTTGAATCTGTCCTTGCGGTATGCGTTTAACAAGAAGGTGAGTTGCTTTGCGGTCTGGAACTATCACACGGGCAATCATGCCACGGTGCCAACCCAGTTGGCAGCATTGCCAAGCTTGCCAGATCAAGAAGGCAAGTATTACGGGAATTGGTGGAATTCCGCCTCTTATGTCTATGCCATCCCCAATAATTTGACGCTTCCAGCTTATCATCGCTTGGACTTGGGATTCGATTTCCGTCATGTCACCAAGCATGGACATGAGCGCATTTGGAATTTGAGCATCTATAATGCTTATTGCCATCTCAACTCGATGTACGTCAAGGTGCACTATAATGGGGTTACGCAGCAGTTTGAGGCGAAAAACAAGGGATTTATTCCAATAATACCTTCATTTAGCTATACTATTAAGTTTTAAAACAAAAGAAATTTCATTGGATATGAATACAAATCATAGAAGAATAAAAATCAATGTAAGTTGGAGATGGGGACTGTTCTTCTTTTTGATGAGCGTGGTCTTTTCTTCTTGCATAGATGATTTTGATGTGAAGAAGCTGCAAGATACTCCCCGATTGGTACTTTATTGTTTTCCTACGGAGGGAGACTCCACACTTATCGTTGTAACGAAAAGCTTGCCCGTTTCTTCGTTCAAAGGAGATATAGATACCCAATCACGCTTGCCCGTGGATGCAAGTGTCGTATATAAGGTAAATGGAATGCCACAGGAGGTGAAACGTATCGAAAACATAAAGGAAGCACAGTCCTTTTCTCACGTTTCCGATAGTTGGTTTCTTTCTACTACTCTAATAGGACAGTATTATGCCGTAGGAAAGCAGAAGGCAGGAGATAAGATTGAGGTCCAGGTGTCGGCAGATGGTCTCTCCGAGGTTTCTGCTTCGACTTCCATTCCTGAGAAGGTTGATGTAAATATAGGTGACATCCACTTGCAAGAGAAATCGTCGGATCATGATGTTTATTTCTCGGTAGATAAGTTGGAAGCGACTTTTAGTGACCCTGTTTCAACCACGGATTATTATTCTGTGAAGGTAACTCGCAAGCAGAAATATGGAAACTTGAAAGGTATTCCCAAAGAAGGCAATAGATGGCAACATGATGTTTATGCTAATAATTACCAAGCTTATCTTAATTATTTGGGTAGGGAGGATGAATATGAATGGTGTTTTGATAGTTTGGCATCAAATATCGATAGGCTTGAGATGGTGACCACCAGTGAGCCATTGATTAACAAGAAGTCAGAGTTGGATGATGATTTCGGTTTTGACGAATACAAATACTTTGATGATGTTTATATCTTCAATGACCGGACGATAAATGGACAGACCTATACGATGCATTTGGAAGTGCACAGTAATGATTCTTATTGGCACACGTATGATGGTTGGGACCGTTTGTTTGGCTTTACTTATAATGTACAACTTTGCAAGGTTACTCCAGAGTACTATCGCTTCTTGAAGAGCATTAACGATGCGCAGAGCAATAGTTGGGCGGACGCTGGATTGATGCAGGTGACACCTACTTATTCGAACGTAAAAGGTGGTTTCGGTGTAGTGGCAGGATTTAATGTCTGTGAAGCTTCGAAGTATATAGCTCCATTGCCATCGGCACCATCGGATAATCAAGGCGGAATATATACCAAATAAAAAAGGTGAGGAGTATGAAAAGAAGTCTTTTTATCATTTTAGGTACCTTGTGCTTTGCCATTTCCGGCAAGGCACAAGGTTCTGATGTTTCTGTTCAGAAGAAGAATACGGGTTATAGTATCTTGAATGATACCGTGAAAGCGGTGAAGGATTCTATGACTTTTGAACAGCGTGTGGAGATGATCAATCGCATGAAGCTAAAGCAGGATACCAAACTGCTGCGCTATGTGGCAGGTATTACGGGCGGACTTTGTGATGCCAATGAAAGTAGCTACATGGTTGAGTTGACATTTGCCTATTATCCCTTGACCTATGCCGGTGTTTCCTGTGGAATAGAATGGAACGACAACCACGGGGATAGACCCTTGATTGAACGTTATGAGGATGATGAATATGATCCGAAGAGGGTGATTAAAATCAACCTGACACCAGGTTTGGCTTTTCGTACTCCTACCTTGTGGTTGAGCAAGCGTCGTACTGCGGGCTTGATGCTGCATTGCGAGCCGGGACTCTGCATCACGCCATTTTATAATGATAGGGTATCTTTTACCGAAATCAAGGACGCACAAGGTGTGGGGCATCCTGCATCTTATACAGATGAGCTTTATGGCAATGCAACTATCCGAACCGTGAGGAATCATGGAGGAAAATGGCTGGCTTGGCGCATCAAGTCGGCTTTGACCTTCCGTTCGGGTGATGTATTTCTGTCTTTGGGATGGCTGACAAGCGACTTCAATATCGAAAATGGCAGAAACAATATCCGCTATACAAAGGGTAAGCGATATAATGGTATCGAGAAGTATAAGCATACCAATACGCTCTTTGCATCTATTACAGGACAATTTTAAAGGAAGAAAGGGATTCTATGATGAAGATCAACAAGAATGAACAGGATTTTGTGCTGAAGTATTTTCAGCCGGGCAAGCTGGATACCCGGAAGGCTTTGCGGAAAGTGAAGGCTCGGGTTGGCATCGCTGACGAAGAGGTTTCGCATGCTGCAACTGTATCTTTACGCATGCGTCGCATCCGCCGGATAGCTGTGGCAGCATCTATTCTGGTGCTCTTCACCATAGGAGTCTATACGCTTTTGCAGCCAAAGACGGTGACGCTTTCTGCCGAATCAGAAGTAGTGGCGTATCATCTGCCTGATGGAACGAAGGTGTCATTGATGCCTCATTCTTCTCTTTCCTATCAGGAAGATGATTGCAGAAAGGTGGAGATGAAGGGCTGCATCTATTATCAGGTGAAGCATGATGAACAGCATCCTTTCGATGTGGTAGGAGAGCATGGACACGTAAGAGTGCTCGGTACCCAGTTTATGGTGGATGAAAGAACGGATACTCCCGAAGTGATGGTAACTGGCGGAAAAGTACTTTTCACGGCTCGCCATTCTGCTGAAGGCGTTTTCCTGACCAAGGGCAAACGAGCCCGTTTACTGAAAGGTGCTGCCCAGCCTGAGTTGTTGGCGGATTATGATATCAACGATGTGGCATGGGCTACGCATCGCCTGCATTTCGACAATACTCCATTATCCGAAGTATTGGAGGAACTATCTAAATTGTCAGGCACCAGATATACAGCTTCTGATGAAAGTAAGCGTCTGACGGGTGATTTTGAAACAGATTCCATCCCGCAGGTCATCCAGGTAATAGAAGAAACATTGGGTGTTCAGATAAGACTGGCTTACATTGGCAAGCAGCCAAAATAATATCATACAATAAAAGGGCATTCCGAGAGGAATGCCCTTTTACGTCGAAAATAATCTTAACAATTATTTGTTGAGTGCATCAGCGAGCTCAGCACCAGCCTTAAACTTAGCCACCTTCTTAGCTGCAATCTGGATCTTCTCCTTGGTTGCTGGGTTGATACCCTCGCGAGCAGGACGCTCGTTTACGCTGAAGGTACCGAAGCCTACCAACTGGATTTTGTCACCTGCGATGAGAGCCTCCTTCAACGCATTAGTTGTTGCATCGAGAGCAGCCTTAGCCTGTGCCTTTGTAATCTCTGCACCTGCTGCAATCTTGTCGATCAATTCTGTCTTGTTCATAATTATACGTTATTAAATGATTAGTAATTTCTATCAATTATCGATTTTGCTTACAAATATAGTCTTTTCCTTTGAAAGTTCAAATAAAAAAAGCAGAAAAGTGATGAAAATAGTGAAATTTTATTGTAATCTACTCATTTTTTGGTGATTTCACGGATATTTTTAGTAATTTTGCCACCAAATTTCAAATTTTAATAAGATCATTAATAGTTAAGGCAAAAATAGTTATGCGCAATATTCCAATAGTTACAAAGAATCTGCTGATAGTGAATGTGGTGGCCTTTCTGGCTTGCCTGGTCATGGGAAAGAACGGAACCGATGGGTATGTCCTCAATGATATCTTGGGACTTCATTTCTTCCTGGCTTCCGATTTCCATTTTTATCAGCTGTTTACGTATATGTTCATGCATGGTGGTTTCGAGCATATTCTCTTCAATATGTTCGCCCTTTGGATGTTCGGATGTGTCGTAGAGAGAGTCTGGGGACCGAAGAAGTTCCTTTTTTATTACATAGCCTGCGGCGTAGGTGCCGGTCTCTTTCAGGAAGCAGCTCAGTATGTTACCTATATAGTCAAGGATATGTCTGCCTATGAGTTTGTGGTAAGTGGTGAGGGCGCCCGTATGGCTATGGGCGATTATCTCAACATGTGGACCACGGTAGGTGCATCGGGTGCCATCTATGCCATCCTGCTTGCATTCGGAATGATTTATCCTAATGAGCGAATATTCATCTTCCCGTTGCCTGTACCTATCAAGGCGAAGTATTTCGTGATTGGATATGCAGCCATCGAGCTCTTCTCTGCCTTGGCTACCCGTGGCGATGGTGTGGCACATATTGCCCATCTCGGTGGTATGGTATTCGGTTTCTTCATGATCCGTTATTGGCGTAAGCAGATGGATGGAGGCTATCATAACTCTTCTGCTGCCGATTCTTTCGATAAGTTGCGTAATATGTTTGGGGGTAGAAACAAGAAGACCAAGCAACGTTTCGATTATACCCGCAATGAGAACTATACCCGCAACGATAATTATACCCGTAATGATACCTATACCACAGATTTCCAGCGTACAGATGAAGCCGAAGAGCGCAAGAAGGCTGCACAGAAGGAGATTGACCGTATCTTGGATAAGATACGCAAGAGTGGTTATGACAGTCTGACCCGAGAAGAGAAACAGACCCTTTTTGACCAGAGTAACAGATAGCGTCATGTTGAATGGATTAAGGGATTTTACGGTCAAGATGGTGGCAGGAGCCAATGTGGCTACTGTCGCCTTTATGTTATTGGTGGGATATTCCGATCTGCTGAATCCGGAACGTTTTCCCGCATTCTGCAATGCAGGACTGCTCTTTCCTGTCTTTCTTTTCCTCAATCTTGGCTTTCTGATATTCTGGGTCGTCTTCCGTGCCAGGTATGTTCTCATTCCTTTGTTGGGCTTTCTGGTCAGCTTCGTACCTGTCCGCCAGTATATGCCGGTCAATATGAAGGGAGATGCTCCGAAGGGAAGCATCAAGGTTCTGTCGTACAATACCTGGGGATTCGGAAACCAGACGGAAGATGAGGATGGAGTGAATATCTGCCTGTCTTATCTGTTGGAACAGAATGCCGATATCGTCTGTCTGCAGGAAGCGCAGCCTACCAGCAGGAATGCAGAGCAGATAGACAGTATGCTGAAGACGATTTATGCTTATCAGGACGTTACGGTTCATCCCCATGGCGGAAACGCCTTGATGCTGCTGAGTAAATATCCTATCCTTTCCAAGGAACTGATTCCCTATGAATCGCAGGGGAATATGAGTGTGGCCTACCGTTTGAACATCAATGGAAAGCCTGTTCTGCTTATCAATAATCATCTGGAGACAACGGGCTTGAGTATCGAAGACCGTCAGCAGTTCAAGAAACTGGTCGTAGGCAAACTGCAGGTAGATACTGCCGAGCAGACCTCCAAGCTCCTGGTGGTGAAGTTGGCTGAGGCAACGAAGAAGCGTGCGCCCCAAGCCGAAGCGGTGGCGAGATACATCAGGGAGCATCGGGGGATGAGTACAATCCTTTGCGGTGACTTCAATGACGGACCGATCTCTTACGTGCATCGCACGATAGCTAAGAATCTGGTAGATTGCTATGTAGAAAGTGGAAACGGACCGGGAATCAGCTATCATCGTGGTGGATTTTTCGTACGGATAGACAATATCATGTGTTCTGAGGATTGGGAGCCTTATGAGTGCAAAGTAGATGATAAAATAGCGGTTTCAGACCATTATCCTATCATCTGTAAGCTAAAAAAGCGCCCAAAAAAGCAAAAATAAGGCAAATTATTCTTATATAAGAAAAAAAATGCGTATTTTTGCACATCATTATATATGTAATGATGAATTATAAAGCTGAAAATAAATAAATTAATAACAATAAAATAGAAATGCAAAACAAAGGAATTGTAATTTGTGTAGCCGTCTTACTGACTCTCGCAAGTATCTTCTATTTGTCATTCTCGTTTGCCACACGTTACTATGACAGCGAGGCTGCAAAGATCAAAGACCCTATTGCTCAGCAGGATTATAAGGATTCTGTAAAGTACCTGGGTGTTTATTCTTACCAGAACTGCTTGGAGACCCAGATTGGTCTTGGACTTGACCTGAAGGGCGGTATGAATGTAATTCTTGAGATTTCTGTACCTGATGTAATTGAAAACCTTGCCGATCACAAGACCGACGCTGGTTTTACCAATGCCATGAAGGAAGCCAGAGCTCAGGAAGAAGCTAACGGTGGTGACTTCGTGTCACTTTTCATTAACGCTTATCACAAGAGCGCACCTGGTCATAAACTCGCAGAGGTATTTGCTACCCAGCAGTTGCAGGGCAAGGTTTCTCCTCAGAGCAGCGATGCAGAGGTAGAGAAGGCAATCCGCTCTTCTGTACAGGATGCTATCGACAACTCTTTCAACGTTGTCCGCACCCGTATTGATAAGTTCGGTGTTGTTCAGCCTAATATCCAGAAGTTGGAAGGTCAGCAGGGCCGTATCATGGTAGAAATGCCAGGTATCAGCCAGCCAGAGCGTATGCGTAAGATGCTTCAGGGTAGTGCTAACCTTGAGTTCTGGGAGACATATAACTCTGAGGAAATCGCTCCTTATCTCCAGCAGCTCGACACTCGTATTGCCAATGGCGATAACGGTGAGGAGAAGAACGATACCGTAGCAGCAGATTCTGCTGCCGCTAAGAAGGAAGTAGCTAAGGCCGAGCCTAAGAAGGCAGAAACTAAGTTCTCTATCAAGAAAAAGGACGATGCTGCTGCCAAGGTAGGCGAGGATGCTCAGAATGCTGCTGCCATCAAGGCTCACCCACTGTTGGCTCGCTTGCAGCTTGGTGGTGGTTTGAGTACAGTTGGTTATGCCAGCGTTCGCGATACAGCTGCTATCAACAAGATTATCTATTCTGCAGTGGCTAAGCGCCTGCTGCCTTCAGACTTGCGTTTGCTCTGGAGTGCACAGCCTGCTGACAATATCAAGATGAAGAACATCTATGAGCTTCACGCTTTGAAGGTGACAACTACTACAGGTCGTGCTCCATTGGAGGGTGATGTTATCACAGACGCTAAGGATGAATTCGACCAGATGGGTTCTCCTGTTGTAAGCATGAAGATGAATACAGAGGGTGCCCGCAAGTGGGCTCAGATGACCAAGGCTAACGTGGGCAAGGCTATCGCTATCGTTCTGGATGGTGTAGTTTACTCTGCTCCTCGTGTAAACGGTGAGATTGATGGTGGTAATTCTCAGATTTCCGGTAACTTCACTATCGAAATGACCAAGGACTTGGCTAATACATTGAAGTCTGGTCGTATGCCAGCTCCTGCACGTATCGTTCAGGAGGAGGTTGTAGGTCCTACTCTCGGTGCACAGTCTATCCAGATGGGTATCATCTCATTCGTTGTTGCTTTCGTACTCCTGATGGTTTACATGGTGATGATGTACAACATCGTTCCTGGTATGATGGCTAACCTGGCATTGCTCGTCAATGTATTCTTCACACTCGGTATTCTGACGTCATTCCAGGCAGCCTTGACATTGCCAGGTCTTGCCGGTATGGTCTTGTCTCTGGGTACTGCCGTGGATGCTAACGTGCTTATCTATGAGCGTATCAAGGAGGAGCTTCGCTCTGGTAAGGGTATGAAGCAGGCTGTAGCTGCCGGTTATGGTAATGCTTTCTCAGCTATCTTCGACTCTAACTTGACTTCATTGATTACAGGTGTCATCCTGTTGACTACCGGTACAGGTCCTATCCGTGGTTTCGCTACTACTTGGATCATCGGTATCATCGTTTCATTCTTCACAGCCGTATTCTTGACTCGTCTGGTTTACGACTACAAGTTGAATCACGACAAGTGGATGCACTGCAAGTTTGATACTCCTGTTTCTCACAACCTGATGCAGGGCAAGAAGTACAAGTTCATGTCTATGTACAAGACTACCTTCACCGTTGCCATCGTAGCAGCTGTGGTATTCATCGGTAGCTTCTTTGTTCGTGGTTTGAGCAAGAGTATCGACTTCACTGGTGGTCGTAACTATGTAGTACAGTTTGAGAATCCTGTAGAGCCTGAGCAGATCCGTACCGTTCTTGGTGGTGCTTTCGTCAATGCAGATGGTACTAAGGCTACTACAAGTGCTATCGCTATCGGTACAGATGGTAAGACCATTCGTGTATCTACCAACTATATGATTGAGAGCAACAGTCCAACTGTTGACGATGAGGCTGAGACTATCCTTTACAACGCCTTGAAGAAGGCTAACCTGGTATCTCAGAAGAGTGTTGAGGCATTCAAGAACCCAGACGTTCGCCAGGGTGGTTCTATCATCAGTAGTACTAAGGTAGGTCCTTCTGTAGCTAAGGATATCACTATGGGTGCTATCTATAGTGTGCTCTTCGCTCTGATTGCTATCTTCCTCTACATCCTGATACGTTTCCGCAATGTAGCCTTCTCTGTAGGTTCTACTGTTGCGTTGGCATTCGATGCCTTGACAGTTATCGGTTTCTACTCACTCCTGTGGGGTCTCGTTCCATTCTCATTGGAGATTGACCAGACCTTCATCGGTGCTATCCTGACCGTGGTAGGTTACTCTATCAACGATAAGGTGGTAGTATTCGACCGTATCCGTGAGAACTTGAAGTTGCATCCTAAGGGCGACCGTCAGCAGCTCTTCAATGCATCTATCAATGAGACATTGGCTCGTACCATCAATACATCTACATCTACATTGATTGTGTTGCTCTGTATCTTCATCCTCGGTGGTGACAGCATCCGCAGCTTCTCATTCGCAATGATTCTGGGTGTTGTATTCGGTACTTTGTCTTCTATCTTCATCGCATCTCCAATGGCTTACATCGTTCTTGGCCGCAAGATCAAGGAGGAGCCAGCTGAAGAGACTGCTGTTGCAGAGGTTAAGTAAAACGTAAACAATAAGAGATTCTTCTGTTTCTGTCCGGTGAATGCCGGATGGAAATAGGGAATCATCAAGACTATAAAACGATAAAAGGTCGCTTCCTAGTTAAATAGGAGCGACCTTTTATCGTTTACGTGGTCCCACCGAGAATCGAACTCGGATCAAAGGTTTAGGAAACCTCCGTTCTATCCATTAAACTATGGGACCTTCGAAAACTGACTGCAAAGATACATTAAAACATTGACAATACAAAATAAATGACTATGTTTTTAACACTCATCCTATCAAGTTTACTCACTTTTGTGGAGTTAAACTGCGAAAATCTCTTTGATACACGGCATGATTCGCTTAAGAATGATGTCGAGTTCCTGCCTGAGGGCAGTTATCACTGGACTCCCTACCGCTATTGGCATAAGGTGAACCAGCTGGGGCAGGAGATTGTGGGACTGGGGTATGAGGAGGCTTCCGGAGATGTGCAGCTTCCCGACCTGGTGGCTCTCTGTGAGGTGGAAAACGACAGTGTATTGTTTGACCTGACCAAGCGTTCAGTCATCCGTACGGCTGGTTATGAGTATGTGATGACCGATTCGCCCGATGAGCGAGGCATCGATGTAGCCTTGATGTATCAGCCGTTTTCCTTTTCATTGATACATTCCTGGTCTATTCGGGTGAAGCGTCTGCCGGATACCCGTCCTACGAGAGACATTCTCTATGTTTCGGGACGTGTCATCACGGGCGATACGCTGCATGTGTTTGTGGTGCATGCACCTAGTAGAAGAGGAGGAGAGCGTGAATCCCGTCCTTACCGCCTGCAGGTGGCGAGCCAGTTGGCAGAAGCTGTGGATTCCATTTATGCGCTTCAAAGTGGGGCAAAGATTATTGTGGCAGGAGACTTCAATGATTATCACGACTCTCCCGCTCTGGAATATCTCTATCAGCACCACCTTATTAATATATCTGCCGGAGCACAGGGTAGCCATGGGGCAAAGGCTACTTACCGTTGGCATGGAGAATGGCGCAGTCTTGACCAGATACTGCTGAGCGAATCGATGCAGCATCCGGAAAATGCCTGCAGAATAGGAGATTTGCCTTTCCTGCTCGAAGATGATGAGAAATATGGCGGTAAAAAACCATATCGCACCTACCTGGGTCCGAGGTATTTAGGAGGTTACAGCGATCATCTTCCATTGGTGGCCCGCATCCGGATAGATGATAAATAAGGCACGATTTACTTGACTTTTCGCAAAAAAGGTGGTATAAACAGCACTTTTTTGCGAAAAAGCTTGCATATATTGCACAAATTTCGTAATTTTGCGCACGATTTACAAACATATAGTATTAAGATAACAATGACTCACAATTTGTTAAAAGGCAAGCGTGGCATCATCTTCGGTGCACTCAATGAGGAATCAATCGCTTGGAAAGTAGCTGTTAAGGCTGCTGAAGAGGGTGCTACCATCGCACTCAGTAACACAGCTATGGCTTTGCGTATGGGCACGCTGGATAAGCTCGCTGAACAGATCAACGCTCCTATCATCGCAGCGGATGCGACCAGCGTTGAGGATTTGGAAAAGGTATTCACTGAGGCTCAGGAGAAGCTCGGTGGCAAGATTGACTTCGTGCTCCACTCTGTTGCTATGAGCCCTAATGTTCGTAAGCATCGTACATACGATGATCTCGACTACAATTTCTTGAACAAGACTTTGGATATTTCTGCTATCTCTTTCCACAAGATGTTGCAGGTAGCCAAGAAGTTGGATGCTATCAATGAGTGGGGTTCTGTAGTAGCTCTCACTTACGTAGCTTCTCAGCGTACTTTCTTCGGTTACAACGATATGGCTGATGCCAAGAGCATGCTTGAGAGCATCGCACGCAGCTTTGGTTACATCTATGGTCGCGAGAAGCATGTCCGCATCAATACCATCTCTCAGAGCCCTACAGCTACAACTGCAGGTAAGGGTATCAAGGATATCGCGAATATGATGGACTTCGCTGACAAGATGTCTCCACTCGGAAATGCGGTAGCAGAGGATTGCGCTAACTATTGCGTAATGATGTTCTCTGACTTCACCCGCAAGGTAACTATGCAGAACCTCTTCCACGATGGTGGTTTCTCATCTATGGGTATGAGCCTCCGCGCCATGAACCAGTATGCTAAGGATATGACTCCTTACGAGGATGAGAATGGTAAGGTTATCTACGGATAATAGAAAAACAAGGAAAGGATGATACTCTATATATCATCACATCTATTCATAATAGGCAATATACGCTCATTCCTGCAGGGAAAGAGGTGTATTGCCTATTTGTTTTGCGACTCACACCGAACGAAGTAAGCACGTGCGTCGAACGACGCACGCGCTCACATCGAACGATGCACGTGCTTACTTCGAACGATGCACGGCGCATAATACATAGACTTTACACTATATAAATAGTTATCTTACGCTGTTGGGATATACAACTTTGATACACATAAAGCAAGTAATTAGAAATTTAAGCAAGTAAACATAAGATAGGAAGCGTATGGATTCATTGTTTTTACTTCAGTTTGCCTGTTTCATCTTCATGTTCATCAATGCCTTCATCGTGGCACTCTCTTGTCTGCATGTAAGATGGAAGAACAAACGATACGAACGTTCAAGATGGATGATAGCAGCAGCCATCACAGGTCTGGCGATACAATATGTGATACAGATGAAGTTCGGATTCCGTGCCATAGACGATGATCTGGGGGCGGTGATCAACATTCTCATCTATACCCCTTGCTTCTCGCTCATCTGTATGGGCATCTATAATCTGGAGACCACCCGTGCCAACCGCAGGAAGATGTATCTGGTGTGCGGTGCCATCTATACCGCCATCATCCTGATCTTCTGCGTGGGCGTCAGCCTTCACCAAAGTCTGTATATTAGAGAAGAACTTTATCTGATGCTGGTACTGTTTTGCGTGAGTGTATCCTATTGCATATATATGATTATACGGGAGATGAACAGGCGCAGGAAGATGCTGGAAACGATGGCGGCTACGGATATGCTGCCCTACGTGAGATATTCACGAGCCAGCATATTCATCCTCTGTCTCCCGGTCCTTGTCTTGCCGGTAGCCATGTTCTCCACCACCTTATTATATATACTGGCTCCTGTGGGGCTGATGGCACTGCTGTTCTTCAACCTTACATTCATAGCCCTTGGCAGCAATTACATTCCTACCGAAGAGCTCCTGGACAAGGAAGCGGAAAACAACCCTCCATCTGAAACCGGAAATGGGGGGGGCAGAGGAAAATTCTGACATACAGCAGAATCCTGCGGATGATAAACCAAGGCAATTGCAGATTATTTCTAATGAACGCAGGAACTTTATCCAGCAGAGCCTGGATGCCTGGTGTGAGAATCAGGGCTACAAGGACTGTAACGTGAATATGCTCACACTTTCCCACACACTCTGCATCTCGAAGAACGAACTGAGTCTGTTCTTCGACCAGTGTCTGCATTCCAACTTCAGGATATGGCTCAGCGAGATCCGTTTCAATGCAGCCAAGAAGATGATGCTGGAGTATCCCGACTACAGCAACGATATCATTTCTGCCGAGTGCGGATTTTCCTGCCGCACCCATCTTTACCGCATCTTCAAGACCAAGGCAGGGTGCTCGCCTACAGAATGGAGAAAATCTGCCAAAAAGGAGTAGCATTTCTAGGAATGCTACTCCTTTTTGGTAGGAATGCGACACTTTTTTAGGGGAATGCGACACCCTTTTTCAGTGAAAAACACTAATTTTGTGGCACGAAAGAAATATTTGAATCTTATACCATCAATCAAGATTTGGCTTTCCGAATCATCATTTCGGAAAGCTTCTTATATATTCTGAAGTAAGCAAATGAAAATAATGTAGTAAGTAATGACAATAATGTAGAGTAATATGATGAATCGTTCAACGACACAGATCAGATTACTGGTTGCTGTGCTTGTTTCCATTCTTTCCTTTTCCTTTGCGAAAGCGGAAGCCAGCGATAGTAACCTGCCAGATTCCAAAGGATGGTATCTGGGCATGGATGGCGGATTGCCTTTCGGCTTATCCACTTTTTCCAGTTTCGGACACGACAAGACCCACCTGGGCTGGGCTGCCGGCATCTATGGCGGTTATCGTTTCAACCCCATTTTCTCAGCAGAACTCTCTGCCAGATATGGAGAGGTGAACCTGTCGGCACAAGACTGCTGCGTGGAGCGCAACTACTGGCTGGGCAGCGATGGCATACTCTACAAGGCAGGTGTCCTGGGTATGGATAGCTGGGAATATGCCCAACTGAAAAGCCATGTCAGGATGGGCTGGTATGGTGCAAGGGTTCACGTGAATCTGCTGGGGCTGTTACGCAATACCGCCCACAGCCGATGGACTGTAGCCGTATCTCCTCATCTCTATGCAGTGACCACCTGCGCAGATATCCAGACCCTGGCAGATCATGCCGAGGTGATGAAAGGCTCTACCCGCTGGCATCTGGGCTATGGAGCCAGCTTGCAGGCTGGTTACCAGTTGACCTCCAATCTTAATCTGGGCATCTATTCCGGTTTGACACGCCTTTCAGGAGAACGTATGGACGGAATGCCGGAACATCTGCACAAGAACAACTTCGTATGGGAAAGCGGAATCAGACTGGGAATCAGCTTCTCAAAAAAGAAAAACAAGATAGTTGAAACTCCATCAGTTCCACAAACGGAAGTTCTACATCAAGATACCATTCTTTCGGAGAATGTCAATCAGAAAGAAAAAGAAACGGAGGATAAGGCTGAAACAAAAGTTGTTGAACAGGATATTAAAGAACCTGTAAAGGTGACATTCCCTGTCATCTACTTCAGCTTCAACCGCATCACCATTCGCCCAAGCGAGGTTTCCAAGCTGAAAAGCATCCTCCATATATTGAAGGAGAATCCGGATATGAAGGTGATGGTGACTGGCTGGTGCGACACAAGAGGCAGCGTGGCTGTCAACAGACGCATCTCCCGCCAGCGAGCACAAGCCCTGAAGACCTGGCTTGTGAAGAGAGGTATTGCAGCAAGACGCATCTCGGTAGTAGGAAAGGGAAGCGACGCTTCCAGAACTGCCCCAAAAGCCCGCCGAGTAGAGACTACAAATCATCATCAGTAACCCATAAAACAAGATAGAAAATGAGAGCAAAAAGAAGATTTAATATTGGGTTATGGGTGCTGCTATGCGTCCCATGCCTATTGGCTAGCTGCGATCATGATGTCCATGATGGCGAAGGGGATGGAGGCTTGTCGGTTTCGCTTGCCTGGGCTGATGAAGCCGATGAGGGCACGGAAGTGAAGGACGTGAAGACATGGATCGTGAATGCTACAGACGGCACGCAGGTGGCGCAAAGCCAGTATGGCAGTGCGCAGGAAATGGCAAAAGAGCGATATGACCTGCCGAAAGGTAACTACCGCATTCTCATCACCACCAATCTGGTGGATCCGTTCACCATCAGTGAGCAGACAAGAGCCGTTGACAACATAAACAGTCTGGCAATCGGACTGTCGGATCCGAGTGCTTCACCCGAACATGCCTATTATGGCGTAACAGACATCGTCATCGACAAGGAGGATGTGCACTATATCACAAGAAGCGACATGCGCCGTATACTTGCGGAACTGACTATTGTCATTGAGGGTGTGCCTGAAAATACAGTAATAAGCGGTAAGGTATTGAATGTTGCAACCGGACTCCTACCCCTGCAAAAGAATGAGGACGGAACATTCGGGACGGCAAGCTATACCAAGGAGGAGTGTGATATACCTTTGAAAATCGCAGTGCCTGGCGAAACTTTAAAAACGGAAACATTACGCTTGATGCCGACAGCCAACGGTTTTCATACCACCAAGTTGTTTATCCAACTGATTAGTCCTGATGATACAGTTCGAAACTACGATATCGAAGCTCCTGTCATAAAGTCTGGCGGCAAGTACCAGATCAACTTGGAATATGAGGAGATGAAACCTTATATGTATCTTACGAGCACGAAGATTGATGATTGGACAGAAGGTTGGGTATATCGTGGTGAAATCCTTAATCCGGGAGATTAAGCGGCTCTATCATTCAAGTGAGAATCAAAACAAGAATATAAACATAAAAAAGTAAAAGACAATGAAAACAAAGACTTATCTCTTTGCCCTGATGGCAATGGCTTTGGCATTGGGCAGTTGTTCTGACAACGAGAACGGTATCGGAGGCGAGACCTCCAAGTATATCACCGTTTCTACCAGCATCGGCAATATGACCCGTGTTGCCACAGATGCGAAAGGCGGTCAAACCTTTGAGGAGGGTGATGAAATCAGTGTGTATGCCTGGACAGGAGATGCAACTGCAGTTCCGGCAGCAACCGGACGTGTGGTGGATAATGCCATCAACAAACTGACCAAAGGCTCGTGGATATCTACTCCGCAGATGCTGTGGAAGAACAACCGCGACAAGCATTATTTCATCGGTGTATATCCTAAAAAAGCCATTTCAGACCTTGCGGCTGGTGAATATGTATTTGATGCGACAAAGCAAGTGGAAAGCGACCTGCTGGTGGCTGTGAATGCTGACGGAATAACTGCAGAAGGCAAACAGGCTGTACCGCTTACCTTTACCCATGTGATGGCTAAACTTCTAGTAAACCTCACCTATAAGAATCAGTGGGGAACAGAGGGACCTACCGTAGATAAGGTAGTTGTAGGCGATGCCGTAAAAAGTGCAACCGTCAATTATCTCACCAAGGTTGTCACCCCATCTGCAGTAGCAGAAGATAAAGCCAACTTCGACATGCCTGCTTTAACTGCCAACAAGCAATATGCTTCCATCATCATCCCGCAGGATGGCGTTCAGAAGATTACCGTCGTAATAGGCGGCAAGAATTTCATCTACGACAACGGCACTCCTTTCAAGTTTGAGAGTGGCAAGGTTACAACCGTCAACCTGGTGGTAGGTCGTGATACAATTACCCTGAATGAAGTAAAGATTACCGATTGGGAGACCAGTACCCCTATTACCGGTGAAGCAGTCGATTAAATTAATATTCAACTCTAAAAACAGAATAATATGAAAGTAATACATTTTTTCGCAATAACAGCTATGGCAGCTGCCATGTTTACCAGCTGTTCCAACGATGGAGATCTGGCGCAGAGCAATTATCCTAGTGATAACATCATCCGCGTAACTACAGATTTGAACAATGCTAAGACTCGTGCAGACGAGAACAGTGGTTCACTCATGGAAAAAGACTTCCTCATGACTATCGTGAATAAGAATTCTGAGAGCTCTCTGGCTGCTACATATACCTATGTCAACAAGAGGTTTTCTAAGACTTCCGGCACATGGAGCTGCGGTGAAACTCTGCTTTGGCAGAATGCGATAACACCTGTAGATATCGTGGCATTGGCTCCTGCACAGGAAACAATATTCAATGGTGTCTATGATCAAAGTAAAGGTTTTCAATCTTTCTCTTATAGCGTAGCTGCCGACCAGACGACAGCTGATGCCAAGAACGACTTGCTGTACTGTTATTCCCCAGACTTTGAGCCAGGAAAGAAACTCGTGGATCAGAAACTGAACATCACGTTCAATCATGCTTTCTGTTTGATAGATATCATCGTAACACTGGGAACCGAATTCAACGTGCCATCTGTTCCAACAACTTCTCCTATCACAGAGGTTACCATAGGAGGAACTAAGATTGCAGCGAATGTAAATGTGACCAGCACAACTGCCATCGCGACCCCTACAGATAAAGCAGTTGCTACCGATATTAAAGCAACACAGGGCACTTTTACCTTTGATAAGGACAATGCAAAAAAGTCCTGTACAGCTAGATTCTCCTGCATAGTCATTCCGCAAACCATTGCTGCCAATGACTTCAAGATTACACTGAAGACTGCCAATAAGGCCTATGAATGGATTTTAGATAAAGAAATCACCTTGAAGAGCGGATTCAGTCATACTCTCAAGCTTACCATGGGTAATGATGTGGTATTGACTACAAAGGAAAGCATCACAGCTAAACCATGGCTCAATGAGCCTGATAGCACTCTTGAGACAGAATAAAAAACATAAACTTTTAAAAGAACGACTATGAAGTATCAGAAAATATTAGGTTTGGTTGCAACTGCCGGTTTGTTCCTGGCAGGTTGTGCAACAGATACCGACACCCAGAATGCATGGTTCAACGATTCGAATGCAGTCCGCATTTCGGCTTCAGTGGGTAACGCCACCACACGCAGTAATCCAACGGCAACAGATGATGCTGGCTTGACGAGTTTTAACAGTGGAGATAAGATAGGTATAAGCAATAGTGGCTCATCGCTCACTTACACCTTCGATGGTGACAACTGGACGCCAGGTAATTCCGAGTATCTGGTATGGGATACTAAGAATCTGACATTCCAATGCTGGTATCCAGCCGATGGCAAGAACTCCTTTGAGTATGGCTATATCCAGGAAGACCAGAGTGATGCAGATAAGATTGTAAAGTCTGATTATATGGCTGCTGAGACAACCCCTAAAACTATCCCTTCAGATAAAGTTCTCACTGTAAAATTGGAACGCAAGACCGCCCGTCTGATTTTTAAGATACAGCGTTTTAACGACCAGTTTACTGCTAGTGCAAAGATCAACAACCTCAGTATTGTTAGCAAGGCAACTACTGATGTCAGCGAGACAGCTACTGTTAATATCACTCCTTTGCATACTGGTGAGGGTGCAATTGGTTCAACCTATACTGCTCTGGTTGCTCCAGGAAGTATCGAGGCAAACATCAAGGTATCTGATGGAGGAACAATCTCTGACCCTCTTGTTGTCAAGACTGGAGGCTTAGTGGCTGGCAAGAGCTATACCTACAACCTCATTGTGGGTAAAAAAGCAGCAACCATAGCTGACGTAAAAGTAGCAGATTGGCAGAGTGCCAATATTAGCGAAAAACAGGAAACGGCTGAAGAAATACCTCCTTACGTAACTTTCACAGCGGATAAATGGCATGATTTTTACCTGATAGGCGAAAATGGATATGTACACTCTGGTCTTGAGTATTCCGTAAACTTCGGAGAATGGAAAAAATATACTTCCAGTTCTGTAACGTTTGGTGGAAAGTATGGTAATCTCCGCTTGCGTGGTACAAATGAAAATGGTACAGCAGAAAGTGCAACTAAGTATGCTAGAATCAGTATTACTCAACCAGGAAATGGAAATGTGAAATGTACAGGTGACATCCGTACATTGCTCAACTACAAAAATTACAAGAATGTTAATACAAGCAATGCCCGTTTCTGCTATCTGTTTAAGAAGTGTGATGTATTAACCTCTGTTCCGGATTTGCCAGCCACAAATTTGGCAGATAACTGCTATCTTCATATGTTCGAAGAATGTACATCTATAGCAGAGGCTCCGAAGTTGCCAGCCAAAATAATGGCAGATCACTGTTATGATTATATGTTCAGGAAATGTACTTCCATAGAGAAAGCTCCGGATTTGCCAGCCACAAAATTGGCAACCCGCTGTTATTATGGTATGTTTTCTGGTTGTACAGCTCTAACAGAGGTTCCTGATTTGCTAGTCAAGGATTTGCCAGAAGGTTGCTATCAATCTATGTTCTCAACGTGTGAGGCACTTGTAAATGGTCCGAAAGTTTCAGCTGAAACAATAAAACAATACAGCTGCTATCAAATGTTTGCTTATTGTTATAACTTATCTTCTGTCAAATTGTTAATTCCAAGCAATCAAATGAAGGTTTCTTATGGTGTTTATTCTTGTTTTAGTGACGCTGGAACAAAAGCATCTACCCGCACTCTCACAGTAAAAGACAAAGCGGCCTATGATGTAATGATAAAGCACTATTCTTACCCAGATCTCTGGAAGATTGGTCAATGTACCGTACTGGATGAAAGTGGTAATAAAATAACAGAATAATGAGAAAGAGCCCGACATGGCTGTATGCTCTGGAGGGTATGAAATAACATTGCAAAAGCAAAACTAAAGGGTCTATATGCCACGATGAACAGGTGGCGTATAGACCCTTCATCGTGTCCCGATGCCCGTTCGGTGGATGATATGGCTGTGTGGTGGTTTCGTGCTACCTGTTTTCATGGTTTGAAGTACCTATTGTGTTAAAATATCTTAATATCCCGCTTTATGCTCAATGTTTATTTGGTCGTATGTGTAAAAAAGTGTAGCTTTGCATTGATATTACGTGTCAGAAAGTGTAAACTTTCGACATTATCATGTGTCGAAAAGTGTAATGATCTGATTGTTTTTTGTGTCTAAAAGTGTAAAGGTATGAAGAGAAAGATATATGCTAAGCTTGTAGAATGGAAAAATCAAGAGTGTCATAAGCCGTTGATATTAAACGGGGTAAGACAATGTGGCAAGACTTATATTCTTAAAGAATTCGGTCGTGCAGAGTTTGATAATCTTGCTTATGTAAGTTGCGATAGGAATGATAACCTGCAAGCCATATATGAAGGCGACTTCGATACGGCGAGAATCATTCGAGGATTAAGTGCTTTGACTGGTGTGGATATAATTCCTGGTAAAACCCTTATATTCTTGGATGAGGTGCAAGCATTCCCACAGGCGTTGGAAGCTTTGAAGTATTTCTGCGAAGATGCTCCAGAGTATCATATTGTGGTGGCAGGTTCGCTGTTGGGGGTTGCCCTGCATGCAGGTGTGTCATTTCCCGTAGGCAAGGTTCAGACAATGCGTCTGTTCCCTATGGATTTTGAAGAATTTCTTATGGCCATGGGAGAGGACCAGCTGCTCAAGTTGATGCACAGCAAGGATTATACGTTGATGAATGCGTTCCACGAAAAACTGAAAGATTATTTGCGTCAATACTATTACGTGGGCGGAATGCCTGAAGTTGTGAAGATGTATATGGAAAACAAATTGCTCGGGCAAGTGCGCACTATTCAGAATGAAATTCTCTCCAATTATGCAAGCGACTTCTCCAAGCATGCTCCTGCACAGGAGGTGCCTCGCATAGATATGGTATGGCAGTCCATACTCGGTCAGCTTTCGAAAGAGAATAAGAAGTTTGTCTATGGGGTATTGAAAAAGGGTGGCAGAGCCAAGGAATTTGAGTTAGCCATACAGTGGTTGGTGGATGCCGGTTTGGTTTATAAAATAACTAAGGTGACAAAGCCTGAGTTGCCGTTGAAGTTTTATGAAGACTTGTCGGCATTCAAGTTGTATCTGTGCGATTGTGGACTGATGGGGGCTATGGCTGATACCGCTGCAAAGGATGTGTTACTTGGCGATAACGTATTCACGGAGTACAAAGGAGCGTTCACAGAACAGTATGTCCTTCAGCAGTTGCTTGCATCGGGTATTACCCACATCTATTATTACAGTTCTGATACTTCTCGTATGGAAATGGATTTCCTCGTTCAGCGTGAAGGGGCATTATTGCCTATAGAAGTAAAAGGCGGTACAAGCATCAAAGCCACCTCATTGCATAACTATCTTAAGGAGCACCCTGACATATCTGCCATACGTTATTCTATGTTGCCTTATCGTCAACAAGAGAATATCTCCAACATGCCGCTTTATGGAGTCTTTCTGCGTACTTAATGTTGTGTGAAACCATTGCTGTTGCAAGAAACATATACCACAACCTTGCCGTCCCTGCCAATGTTGTATTGGGATAAATAAACGACAAGGGTCTATATGCCACGATAAACAGGTGGCGTATAGACCCTTGATTATATGGTGATATTCGTAATCTACATCTCCGCTTTCAGCAGTTTTATCTCCTCTGCCGTCAGCCCCGTCATATCCATGACCGATGCTTCATCCATACCCTTTGCCAGCATCTTCCTGGCAATCTCAAGGCTTCGCAGGTTCATGCCCTTTTCCATGCCTTCAGCAATTCCTTCTTCCTTACCTTTTTCCTTACCTTTCTGGTAGCTGTCATCTATGAGGGTTCTTTCAACACTTACCGAATCCCAAAACTTGTCGTAGGCTCTGAGTTCGGCATCCGAGAAACCGGAAATCTCCAGGTCCTCTGTTGTCGGCAGATATTGTTGCTGTTGTATCAGTTCATTTTCATTGAGTGACTGAAGGGTATTCAGAAGGTTTTTCAATCGATCGGGATGATTGCCGAATATCTTCTTGAACGTGAGGTCTGCCTTAGGATCTAAGTACTTCATAACCATCTGTTTTAAAATTCTCAAGTGCAAAGTTACGACTTTATTTTCATATCTGCAAGAGATTTCTGGGAAATGTTACGGAAAAAGTTAGGAACCCACATATTTTATGTTATAAGGTAAATATATGTGTAAATCTGTGACAAGGGTCTATATGCCACGATGAACAGATGGCGTATAGACCCTTGATTATATGGTAATATTCATAATCTACATGGCATCAAACCAAAGTTGTCATTTTCAAAAAATCTCGCAGATGAATGTGCTTAATGCCATCAATATTGGTTTGACTGTAAAGCCTATCCATAGAAATCACGTATTTGGGATGACTGTCTTTTATCAATTTCAAATTGCCGAATTCACGTTTTACCGTTTCCTCAGAAGCCAGCAGATAGGTAACTTGCACATACGCCACATTATCCGCTTTCTCGGCAACAAAATCAATCTCAGCCTTATACATCTGACCAACATATACTTTATATCCCATCCTGCTCAAATGGATATATACAGCGTTCTCCATTACCTTTTCTATATCAAAACGCCTATTGCCGCCTATAATATAATTCCTGATTCCCAGGTCTTCGAAATAGAACTTGTCGCCTAACTCGAAAAGTCGTTTACCATGAATGTCGTATCTGTTAACTCGATCGATAATAAACGCATTGCTTAAATACTCCAAATACGTGAGAATCATCTTGGCAGACGTTTCGGTGTTCTGACTCTTCAGGAATTTAACAATACTCGTTGCCGAGAATTGTTTACCGATATTATCGCTCACAAACTTCAGCAGCGTTCGCAACAATGGTATGTTTCTGATGTTTTCTCGCTCTATGATATCACGAAGCACTATCGTATTATACACATTGTCAAGATAATCTTCTGCCAAATCGGTATTTTCCAACCCTAAATTGCGCAACTGAGGGAGTCCGCCATACTGCAGATACAGGTTCAAGGAAGCATCATCATCCTTCAGTTCATGGAACGTCAGGAACTCTTCATAGCAGAGTCCTCGAATACGATAAGCTATATATCTGCCTCTCAGGCGAGTTGCCAGTTCGCCCGACAGCATCTTGGCATTGCTGCCGGTAATCATAATCTGGCAGGTATCATCCGATTGGATACTGAGGAGTGCTTTCTCGAAATCAGAAATTTCCTGCACCTCATCAATAAACAGATAGTTTTCCTTACCCTCAACGATGTTGGCTGCTACATAAGTCTCCAGATCCTGATAGTTGGCTATCATATCAAATGAGGTTTTCTCCTTATCTATATAGATAACGTGATTTTCCTCATTCTCAGCGATGTGATTATAAATTCGCCGCATCACACAACTCTTGCCGACACGCCTCTGGCCCGTCAAGGCAATCATCATTCCACGTCCAAACATGCGTTCGATACGATTGGAATACCCTAGTCTTTCTAATATCTTTTGTTTCATACGAGTAAAACTTTCCGCAAAGATACTCTTTTTGTTTCGTATAAGTAACAAAAACAACAGTTTTTTTGTTTTTATTACTTATAATTAACAAGTTTGGTGCACACTGCATCTCACATAAAAAAGCCCTATATCCGAGCAGGGATATAGAGCTTTACGAGATTCATTTATTAAAACGTATTATCTATAGAAGTCTAACTTCTCATGATTCTTATAGAGGTTCTGGTTCTGGAGCTCCTCGTTCAGCGGAATACGGTAGAGGTAGTACTTGCTATTAGGACAGAAGTCTGTACCATCGTTGAACTTGAGCACATCGTGGCCGGTACCTGTAGCTTCTTCGGTAGTGATGTTTCCTTCCTCATCTTCTTCCTTGATGATGACAGGACCCTCAAACTCCTTGCGCTCAATAGACTGCTGGTTGCGGATGATGTCAGTGATGGCGAAACCTTCACCCCAGAGTTCCAGGCGACGCTCCAACCAGATAGCCTTCAGCAGATCCTCACCAGTTGCAGTAATCTCAGGAGCAGTCTTGCCCTCTTTCATACGAGCCTGCTGCAAGGTGTAGAGTACAGATTTTGCCTCGTCGGTATGGTGGAGATAATAAGCTGCCTCTGCCTTGATGAGATACATCTCTGAAGTACGCATCAGATCCATATCGGTAATTCCATTGTCAATATCCTGGAAGGCGAACTTTGAGTTCAGCAGGCGAACTACCTTACCACCCTGTGCGGTGTAGCCCCAATCCTGGAACAGATCCTTGCGATAGTCGTTTTCATTATAGTTTTCTACGAAATATGGATCTACGCAGAGACTTCCATAACCATCCAGAGACTTGTCCTTGAAGTTCATGGTGTAGGCACCATCGCTGTCATCCTGTGTTGCAGAATATCCCCAGAGCCACTCGCCGTTGTTGCAGTTGTTGAAGCCGCTCTTGTATTCAGCCTCAGTCATCAGGTAAGGGTTCTTCTCCAATACCTTGCTGGCGTAATCGTAAGCTGTTTGCCAATCACGAGCATAGAGGGCTGTTCTGGCAAGAATACCCATGGCTACGGTATGGTTGATCTTGTAATAATCTGTAGTGTTCACACCGCGATTATACTTCTCCGGAATCAACTTTACCGATTCCTTCAAGTCTGCCAATGCCTGGTCATATACCTCCTTGACGCTGGCAGCAGGATTACCGGTCAATGCCTGGTTCATGTCTGTAGGCTCTGTGTAGATTGGAACACAGACTGCATTAGGATCTTTTTCTACAGAGAAGGCGAAGTGTGATGCCAGCATCATATACATATATCCTCTGGTGGCGTATGCCTGACCCTTGATACGGCTCTTGTCGGTATCGCTACCTGAAGCCTTATCGATGTTGGCTATGATGTTGTTGCAGTTGTTGATGGCATCGTAGCATATATCCCAGAGTACGGAATTGTGCTGGCCACGACCGTAGCCTACGGTCAGATTGTAGCATTGACTGTAACCATAGCTCTTAGCCTTAACACAGTCTGAGCCCATGAAGTCATCGCTCAGGAGAACAGAGAATATGCCAATAGACTGATAAGTCTGTCCTTCATTGAAGGCATAACTCCAGGCACCTCTCAATACATTCTCTGCGTATGTGGTGGTCTTGAAAGCCGCATCAGAGTCGAGTGATGTGGTAGGGGTGGTATCCAGGTCGCATGAAGACAATGTGGTTGCCATCAAGGCGAGGCTCACACCCATTCTTGTTATATATTTATTCATCTTGATACTTCTATTTTAGAGTTTTACATTGATACCGAATGAGATGGTCTTCATGGCAGGATAGCGGTAAGATACAGTACCGTTCAATGGCTGTTCTGGATCCAATCCCTGCTGATGGCTGAATGTCAACAGGTTCTCTGCCTGAATGAATACATTGACATCTTTCAATGTCAGTGGCTGCAAGAGACTGTGTGGCAATGAATAGTTCAATGTCACGGTCTTCAAGCGGAGATAACTACGGTCAACCAACCATCTGGTAGATGATGAGGTGAAGTAGCTGGTCTGCTGATCTACAATCTTCGGAACGTTGGTATTTCTGTTCTCTGGAGTCCAGCGGTTGATTAATTCGACACTCTTGGAACTACCGTTCAAACCGCCAACACCCATCAGGTCGGTATAGTCGTTATTATAGAGCTTGCCGCCGATAGCGTATGAGAACAGGGCTGAGAGTGTGAGTCCTTTCCAGCTGATGTCAGTAGAGAATCCACCGGTTACATCAGGAAGAGAAGAGCCAGACTTCACCTTGTCATTTGATGTCAGACTGCTGTAATCTTCTGTCACCTTCTTCTCGCCATTGTCATAGTAGTACCACTGTGGGTTACCATTGTCAGGGTTTACGCCTGCCCACTCATAGAGATAGTAGTCGTAGAGCGAACCGCCCTTCACCCATTTCTTGCTGCCGCTCCACATCACTTCTGTAGGAAGCTGCACAATCTCGTTCTTGTAAGTGGTAGCATTGACAGAGAGTTTCCACATCCAGTCCTTGGTATGGATTGGTGTGCCGCTGAGGGTGAATTCCCAACCATAGTTCTTCAGCTTACCGATGTTGTCGTCGATGCTTGAGAAACCTGATGATGGTACCAGGCTGCGGCTGAAGAGCAGGTCCTTGGAAGCACGCTCGAAGTATTCGACAGTACCGGTGAGGCGATCGCCGAACATGCTGAAATCTACACCGATGTTGGTGTTCAGGTTGGTCTCCCAAGTCAGGTTAGGAGTAGCCAGACGAGATGCATGCAAGGTAGCTTCTCCATCAAACTTACCGATGCTGTAGAGAGCCTGGTAGGCATAGTAGCCTACGTTGTCGTTACCCTGGGCACCATAGCTGGCACGGAGAGTCAGGTTGTTCAACCACTTGGTAGCAGGCTCCATGAACTTCTCGTTGATGATGCGCCAAGAACCACCGAATGACCAGAATGTACCCCAGCGGTGATCTGGATGGAAGCGAGATGAACCATCAGAACGCAAAGATACGGATGCATAGTACTTCTTCATATAAGAGTACTCGGCATTGCCGAAGAAACTCAACAGCTTATACTGGTCGGCATTACCACCGAAATCTACCAGTGTAGAAGCTACGTCTGGTTCATAGTAACCGTCGGCAATCACATTAGAACGTTCACCGCTGAAGTTAGAGGTGTTGTACTCGTAGTACTCCTGACCTGCCATCAGGGTGATGTCGTGCTTCTCAGCAAAGGTATGCTGATAGTTGACCACGTTGTTGATGGTGAAACCTGTAGTACGGGTATTGCCCTTGGCAGAAGAACCGATAGGACGCTTGCCGTAGGTAGGGTTGGTATAATCGTGAGTGAACAGACTGTTGTAGTCGAGGTTCATCGTCATCTTGTAAGTCAATCCTTCCATCGGCTTCACCAAAACGAAACCTTGTGCTGTAACTGCATCACGCTTACGGTCGTGCTTGTCGTAAAGCATAGACTGGGCGAGGTTCATACCTGCGTATGATCCTGAACGGTAGTTACCATAGTCGTAAATCTTGTTGCCGTTGTTATCGTAGAGATAAGCACCGGTCTCTGGATCACGCTCATAAACAGGATAGAACGAAGGCAACTGACGGGCAAACAAAACCACGTTGTCGGTACGAGTATCATTCTGCTTAGGATAACTCTGGATAGAGTGAGAGGCAGAGAGGTTCATACCTACCTGCAACCAAGGCTTCAGATCGGAGGTCAGGTTGGTACGTACATTGTAACGCTTGAAACCTGAGCAGATATAAGCACCCTGATCATCCAGGTAGCCCAAAGAGATGTAATATTTAGAGGTCTTGCTACCACCGGAAACGCGAGCGCTCAAATCGGTATAGTGAGCATTCTGGGTCATGGCATCCTCCCAGCTGTCATCCCAAAGGGTGTGAGCGCCGGCTACCAGATTACCATTCTGGTCGATAGGCTGAGGATAAGCAGTACCGTAAGGGTTGATACCCAATGCCTTTACTGTGTTTGCTGAAGCCAAAGTTGCTGCTTCTGCCTCGGTTTTTCCATTGTTGATGTATCTGTTGCGCATACCTTCCCACTGCAGCTTGAAGTAGTCGTCGGTGCTCAGCTGGTCGTAATCTGCTACGGCGCGACTAGAGAAACCATACTTGGCAGTCAATTCGATAGAAGGAGCAGCGCCTGCCTGTCCCTGCTTGGTGGTAATCATGATGACACCATTGGCAGCACGAGAACCATAAAGAGATGCTGCGGCAGCATCCTTCAAAACGGTGACAGAAGCGATATCCTGGCTGTTGATGTTAGCCAACTTACCATCGTATGGAATACCATCTACCACGTAAAGTGGAGTAGTTGAGGCATTTACGGATCCTACACCACGGATATAGACACTGGCATCCTCACCCGGCTGACCGCTGGTAGAGAATGACTGAAGACCAGCCACGGTACCCTGCAAAGCCTTGGATACACTACTAACCTGTGAAGAGGAAATCTTCTCTCCACCAACAATACCTGCAGAACCTGTAAAGGAAGCTTTTTTACGTGTACCATAAGGCACACTGATCACGATTTCTTCCAATGAACGCTCGTCGGCACCCAAAACAATGTTTAAGTTTTTACCTGCCTTTATGGTTTTTGTGGTCATACCAATGTAGGACACTTCCAACTTTGCATTGGCAGGAACATCCATCTTGAAATTACCGTTTATGTCGGTAACAGTACCCGTTTTTGTACCAACCACCTTGATAGATGCACCAATGATAGGAGCGCCATCTTCGGCTGCGGTAACAGTACCGGTAACTTGAGTTTGTGCCAGGGCCATTCCTATACTGAGAAACAGTCCGGCGAGAAACACCATGAGTCTTTTTTCCATAAGAATCTCTCTCTTGTAATTAAATTAATACTATTATATTCTATGTTGTATAAAAATACATTATTATAAAAATGCAGTTTTTGAATCTGATAACCTTCATTTGTTTTCGTTTGCAAAATTACACAAATTTTTCTATAATCTACTATCTTTTGTTTGTTTTTTATGGATAAATGATGAAAAATATCACAGAATGGTAGTTTTATGTGGCTTTTGCTTCTGTTTTTTAATGCGATTTGCTTGATTTTGTTGAATCCTTATTCAGTATGGATGCAATATTCTTCGTGTTTTTGAGTTTATCTATATATAGAATTGAATTTATCTCTCTATATATAATAAGGTGTAATTCAAAAAATGCAAAGATAATAAAAAACAAGATACAATGAATATGATGAAAAAGAATATTGCTATCGTGATGATGCTGTTGCTTTCTGCTATGGGGGCAATGGCGCAAGGTGGGGAGAATCCTGTAGGTAAATTCTCGGTGATACCCCGAGTAGGTGTGGCTATTGCCAATCTGAGTGATAATTCCATCTATCTGCCAACGGAAAACAACAAGGAGGTGAAATCCAAGAGTCAGGCGGGATTCATGGGTGGACTCGATGTGGAGTATCGTGCCACAGACTATCTGGGTGTTTCTCTGGGTGCTTATTATGCCCGTCAGGGTGCCCGCTGGGGTGATTATGAGATGGCTGTGAATGGGGATACCGGTAATAATGGAATCAAGAAATATACGGGTGTGAAGGATCATCGCCTGAATCTTGACTATGTTCAGGTGCCTTTGATGCTGAAGGCATACGTGGCTCCTCAGTTTGCCATTATGGCTGGTGCACAGGTGGGGGTCTTGTGTGGAGATGGCAAGATGCTGTCGGAAGAAACTGATTTGGAGAAGGATAATAAGACGGGTTCTACTCTTTACAAGGATAGCCGGGATGTGGAAAGCACATACGCAGCCAAGAAGGTGAATGTATCTATTCCTGTAGGTTTATCGTATGAGTATATGAATGTGATTCTGGATGCCCGCTATCATATCGGCTTGACCAAGGTGAATAAGACTGATGCCGGCGATTCCAAGAACAAGGTATTCACCTTTACGGTAGGCTATCGCTTTGCGCTTTAGTTGATTATATCACTTTTACTCCTTTAGCTGAAAAGAAAAAGCTCTATATCCTCTGTATTGAAGATATAGAGCTTTTTTCGAAACGATTATCCTACCTGGCTTCCTGGCTTAACCTGACCCAAGAGAGAGGTAACATTGAGTGAGCCGTCGAAGTTAACGGCAGAGAGAATCATACCCTGACTCTCAATACCCATCATCTTGCGAGGAGCAAAGTTGGCAACGAAGAGTACATCCTTGCCAATCAGCTGCTCTGGCTCATAGTATGCTGCGATACCTGAACAGATAGTACGCTCTACGCCTGAACCATCATCGATGGTGAACTTCAGGAGCTTCTTAGACTTCTTCACCTTCTCGCAGTTCAGAATGTGACCTACGCGGATGTCGAGTTTTTCGAAATCATCGAAGCTAACCTCAGGCTTGATAGGGGCAGCCTTGTAAGAAGCTTCCTCGTTAGCCTTCTTGGTGTCAGCGAGCTTCTGGAGCTGCTTCTCTATCACCTCATCCTCAATCTTTTCGAAGAGCAATTCTGGCTCACCAAGCTGTGTACCAGGCTTGAGGAGGTCTGTACTGCCAAGCTGAGTCCACTCGAAGGTTGGCATATTGATCATCTTGCGGAGCTTCTCTGATGAGAATGGCAGGAATGGCTCAAAGGCGATGGCAAGGTTGGCAACCAACTGGAGGGAGATGTTCAAGATGGTCTCCACACGCTTAGGATCGGTCTTCCAAACCTTCCAAGGCTCGCACTCTGTAATGTACTTGTTACCGATACGTGCCAGGTTCATAGCCTCCTTCTGGGCCTCACGGAACTTGAATACGTCGAGATACTGCTCAACCTTCTCCTTGACATCCTTGAACTCAGCGATAGCCTTCTGGTCAACCTCCTGCAATTCGCCGCAGGCAGGAACCACGCCGCCCCAGTACTTCTTAGTGAGCTGGAGAGCACGGTTTACGAAGTTACCATAAACGGCAACCAACTCAGAGTTATTGCGCTCCTGGAAATCCTTCCAGGTAAAGTTGTTATCCTTGGTCTCTGGAGCGTTGGCTGTCAATACATAGCGCAAGACATCCTGCTTGCCAGGGAGATCTACGAGATACTCGTGCAACCATACTGCCCAGTTGCGAGAGGTAGAAATCTTATCATCCTCAAGATTCAGGAACTCATTGGCTGGTACGTTATCCGGCAGGATATAGTCGCCGTGAGCCTTCAGCATGGTAGGGAAGATGATGCAGTGGAACACGATGTTGTCCTTACCGATGAAGTGAACGAGACGTGTCTCTGGATCCTGCCACCACTTCTGCCATGTACCCCATTTCTCTGGCTGTGCATCGCAAAGCTCCTTGGTGTTGGAGATGTAGCCGATAGGAGCATCAAACCAGACATAGAGAACCTTGCCTTCTGCTCCCTCTACAGGAACCGGAATACCCCAATCCAGGTCGCGGGTCATCGCACGAGGCTGCAGATCCATATCCAACCAGCTCTTGCACTGTCCGTAAACATTGGAACGCCACTCCTTGTGACCTTCCAGGATCCACTGCTTCAACCAGTCCTGATACTTGCCCAGTGGAAGATACCAGTTCTTGGTAGGCTTCTTGACGAGGCCATGACCAGGGTTGTTCTTATTGGTAGGGTTGATCAACTCTTCTGGAGAGAGGGTCGCACCACACTTCTCGCACTGGTCGCCGTATGCACCTTCTGCACCGCAGCGAGGGCAGGTACCCACGATGTTACGGTCGGTAAGGAACTCGCCGGTAACCTCATCGCAGAACTGCTCTTCTACTTTCTCTTCCAAAACGCCCTTATCGTAAAGAGTACGGAAGAAATCTGAAGCAAACTTATTGTGAACCTTAGAAGTTGTGCGGCTGTAAACATCAAAGGAGATGCCGAAATTCTCGAAGCTCTTCTTGATGAGGTTGTGATAGCGATCCACTACTTCCTGTACGGTAATGCCTTCCTTCTTGGCACGGATGGTAACAGGTACACCATGCTCGTCGCTACCGCCGATGAAAACAACGTCTTGCTTTTTAAGGCGAAGATAGCGTACGTAGATATCGGCTGGCACATAAACACCTGCCAGGTGGCCGATATGCACACCACCATTAGCGTAAGGCAATGCTGCCGTAACAGTGGTACGTTTGAAATTCTTTTGTTCCATATTAGCTAATATATTTTTGTTATTTGGGTGCAAAATTACAAAAAAATGTTGGAAATGCGGAATAATTAGGTGTCCTTTTTCTCCTTTATATATATAATAAGGTGTAATTTGATAGTTTTAGATAGGAGAATTCTAAAACTCAGATACTAAAAAAGGCTCTAGCTTTCCAGCCCGAGCCTTTTTTGTACTTGCCCTTCAGGTCTTTCTGATAAGGGTAGCACAATCATTATCATTTACTATTGTCTTGAGTCTTGCTGTTTTAATAATCAATCTTCTTACCTTAATAAGTAGAAAACTTCCTCCTTTATATATCTTACTTTATATATTATAAAGTGTCTTATTTTTCTTTATCGGGTGATGATTACATCACGTTCAAGTAAGCGATAACAGCCAACTCTGCGATAAGAATCGCGAAACCTACTTTCTTGATAACTTCTGTAATTTTAAAAATACTATCCATAGTCTTGAAATTTTAAAAAGTTTAATATTGTTGTGTTATACCTACGTTGTGATAACGTCTGTTTTACGATTGCAAAGGTACGTGTTTTTCTGCTTGTAAGGGGGTAATAATTATTTTATTGGGGTGTATTTAGTTTTTAAAATGGGGATATTTAATAGAAAATACCCCCTGTGCAATAAAAAATACCCCTTCTTTGGATGATTTTCTTATATGTTTTGGCTGATAATTATCTTAGAAGTGTCCTCTTTCTGCCCAATCTCCCCTATCTAGTGTCCGATATCCGATAGCTTCTGCCAGGTGTTGAGGTTCTATCTGCTGGCTTCCGGCAAGGTCGGCAATGGTGCGGGCAACTTTTAAGATACGGTTGTAGGCACGTGCAGAAAGGGATAGCTTCACCATTGCCATCCTGAGAAGGTTGATTCCTTCCTCTGTTGGTTCCGCAAATTGATGAATCATACGCTCCGTCATCTGGGCATTACAATGTATTCCCTTGAAATCCTTGAATCTTTCTGCCTGAATCTCTCGGGCTCTGATTACTCTTTCCCTGATTTTGGCACTTGGTTCGCCAGGGGCTGCCTTGGAGATTTCCTTGAAAGGTACAGGACTGATTTCGCACTGGATATCGATGCGGTCGAGTAGCGGACCGGAAATCTTGTTCATATAGCGCTGTATCTGTCCCGGGGTACAGACACAATGATGCGTAGGGTCACCATAGTAACCGCAAGGACACGGGTTCATGCTTGCTACAAACATGAATGAGCAAGGGTAATCGATGGTGTATTTGGCTCTGCTGATGTTGATGTGGCGATCTTCCAGAGGCTGGCGCAAAACTTCCAAGGTGGTTTTGTTGAACTCTGGCAATTCGTCGCAGAAGAGCACACCATTATGGGCAAGAGATATTTCGCCGGGTTGTGGAGAAGTTCCTCCACCTACCAGTGCTACTTGTGAGATGGTATGATGAGGCGCTCTGAAAGGGCGCTGGGCAATGAGGGATACGTTCTTGGCTAATTTGCCAGCTATGGAATGTATCTGGGTAGTTTCCAGACTTTCTGAGAGGGTAAGGGGTGGAAGAATGGAGGGGAGTCGTTTTGCCATCATGGATTTTCCCGAGCCGGGAGGACCTACCATGATGAGATTATGACCGCCGGCTGCAGCTACCTCCAAGGCGCGTTTTACGTTTTCCTGGCCCTTTACATCTGCGTAATCGTAGTCGCAATGAACCTGGTTCTCGTAAAACTCCTTGCGGGTGTCTACAATAGTTGGGGTGGGGGATGATTTATCACCAAGAAACTGGATGACATCAAAGAGGTTTTTCATTCCATAAACCTCCAGATTGTTCACAACGGCAGCTTCCCGGGCGTTTTGTTCTGGTACAATCAGACCTTTGTAGTGTTCAGACCTTGCCTTGATGGCGATAGGTAGAACTCCCTTGATAGGTTGCAATGTGCCGTCAAGGCTCAATTCGCCCACCATCATATATTCTTTGAGATGATCTTCGGGGATGTTGCCATTGGCGCCTAAAATACCGATGGCTAGAGGAAGGTCGAAACTGCTGCCTTCCTTGCGCAGGTTGGCGGGTGCCAGGTTAATGGTAATGTCGGCTATTGGAAATTTATAGCCGCTATACTGCATGGCTGCTGCGATACGGTTACGGCTTTCTTTGACCGCCTCGTCGCCTAAGCCCGTAAGATGATACATTACGCCTGTGTTGAGGCTGACTTCTACAGTTACAGTCGTGACTTCCAGTCCGTTGACTGCTGCACAATAGGTTTTTACTAACATAAGCTCTTTTTTAGAAGGTTAGAGCTCGCGGTATTATTTCAGCAGTTGGTCTAGTTTATTATATAGATCTTGCTTGTTAAGGCCTCGGGCTGTTATTTTTCCATTTTGAAGTATGATGTTGTCGGGCATCGAAGTGAGTCCCAACTTCTTCAAAGTCTTGTCTTCCAGCATTTCACCATTGCATACTACAGCCCAGTTGATAGAGTCGCGCTTCATGTTCTCCTCGCAGTTGCTCTTGCTTGCATCCAGGCAGAAGCCCATCAGCTTGAGTTTGCCTTGTGACGAGCGCTGGCGCTTCTTCAACTCTCTCTGTATGTCCTGACTGTCATAATTGAATGTAGCCCAGGTATAGATAACAGCAACAGGTGAACTGATCAGGTCTGTGCTGGAGATGAGTTTTCCTTTGGTGTCGTATGAAGTGAAAGTTGGTAATTTGGCACCAACTCCTGCATCTTTCATGGCAGAAATCTGCTGCTTCAGTTTACCTACCTGAATATTCTTAGGCTGTTCTTTCTCCAGCAGAGTAAGGAGAGAGAACGCTTTCTTGTAATCCGGTTGAGGTGTGGCAATGAAGTATTTCTTGATGAGAAAGAGGCTTACTACCGACTTTGTATTGTCTTCTATGAAGAGTTCAGCCTGTTTCTTTTCCTGTGGAGGAGTATTGCCAAGAATCGATTTGCGGAATTTGGTCATCAATTCATTGTTCTTGGTACCCTTTACCTCCATTTCCTTCAAGTGGGAAGCATCGCCTTTCAGCTCCACAGATTCTCCTGATTCTGCGAAGATAGGTTGTTCAGAGAAATTTGGGAAAACGATCATCAGCGTACAATCGTCATGGCAGGGCATCTCGTATGTGAATCTACCGCCTACAACTTTGATGGTATCCACGCCTTCCATGCCGCCATCTGTGCTATAAACATAAAATTCACCTTGATTCATATTTAAAAATTTGCCCTCAAGTTTAAAGTGACCACTACTGACACCACATGATGTTAGTAAAATCGATGAAATAAGAAATATGATGTATGCAAATTTTTTCATAAGAAAAATTTTAAGGGAGGAGTGCCGCGAGCGGGACTCGAACCCGCACAGCCATTACTGGCCAAGGGATTTTAAGTCCCTCGTGTCTACCAATTCCACCATTGCGGCATGGTAAACGTTAGAGTTAGAGCGGAAAACGGGACTCGGACCCGCGACCCCAACCTTGGCAAGGTTGTGCTCTACCAACTGAGCTATTTCCGCGTTACTTAATTGCGAGTGCAAAGGTAATATAAATTGCTGGTTCCACCAAATGGATTTACAACTTTTAAGAAAAAATACGCCATTTTCCTTCAAAAACGTGCATTTTTTCTCGTAGAAACCTAATTTCCTACTGTCAGCACGCTGCCAATACCTGTGTAGGTTACCCGATATTGCATCAGCATCTTGTCTTCTTTTCCCTGTCCACCGCTTGTGATGGTACCATTTTCAAGGCTATATACTCTTTTACACTTGTTGCAGATGACCGATTGTCTGTTGCCTGTCCACTCCAGTGGATAGTTGGTACCGCCATATTGCAGGATGCAGTTAAGGCATTGTCTGTCCCATGCTACATAGCCATTGAAGTTGGATGTGCCGAGGATGAAACCATTCTTGGTAGCATCCTTCAGGTTGTTTCCAGCTCCCAGATAGCTATAGTTGGCATAATTTTCCTTGGCAGTAGAGAGGACGATGGTTTCAGTATGGTTCTTGCCATCGTTCAGGGTGGAATAGATATTCCAGGCGCCATTTACCTTTTTGGCACTGATCATGGTGTAGGTGCCGGCTCCCTGGAGAGCAGTCTCAATGCTGCTTCCCGGATGGTAGATGGTTCGGAAGATAAACTGGCATGGGTATCGGGTGCTGATGCTGTTGTCTGCATCGCAGGATGCCAGAAGCGAGGAGGAAAGAATGAGACAGATACACAAAAAGGTGAAGAGCACAGCTTTTGCTGCCATACTCTTCACCTTATTATATATATACACCTTATTATATATATGATTATATATAGATGTTTTTTTCTTCATTGAGTTCAAAAAGATTCTAATGTATTAAGAGATTTCTTTGATTTCAAGATTCTCTTTGATTTCAAGGGATATCCTTTATTTCAAGAGATTCTTTTCTGCATTCTCCATACGCTCGAAATGGAACTCAGAGAGAGTCTGCTCCATAAGTGCCTGGATCTTGTCGTTGCAGAGATTGCCGATGCTTCCCTCATGGGTATGATGGATATCCTTGTTAGGCTTGAATTCTCCAGCTTCGATTTCCAATCCCACAGTCTTGTAAGCATCACGGAAAGGCATTCCGTTAGCGGCAAGCTGATTTACTTCCTCTACAGAGAACATCGGATCATAACGAGGATCATCGAGGATGTGCTCGTTAACCTCCATCTTGTTGATGATGTAAGCAGCCATCTGCAGACAGTCTTTCAACTCGTCGAAAGCAGGGAGGAATACTTCCTTGATAATCTGAAGATCACGGAAATAACCCACAGGCAGGTTGTTCATGATGAGCATGATCTGCTGTGGCAAGCTCTGGAGCTTGTTGCTCTTGGCACGAATCAGCTCGAATACGTCTGGGTTCTTCTTGTGAGGCATGATGCTTGAACCGGTGGTACACTCCTTAGGCAACTTCACGAAGCCGAAGTTCTGACAGTTGAACATGCAGGCATCGAAAGCCATCTTTGCCAGGGTTCCTGCCACGCTAGCCATTGCGAAAGCTACGTTGCGCTCCATCTTTCCTCTACCCATCTGGGCATAGACCACATTATAGTCCATGCTGTCGAAACCGAGCAGTTCGGTTGTCATGGTGCGGTTCAGAGGGAAAGAGCTGCCGTAGCCTGCTGCGCTACCCAGAGGATTGCGGTTGGTCATACGGTAGGCTGCCTGAAGGAAGAGCATGTCGTCTGCAAGTCCTTCAGCATAAGCGCCAAACCAGAGTCCGAAAGATGAAGGCATAGCCACCTGCAGGTGGGTGTAGCCCGGCATCAATACGTTCTTATATTGGTTGCTCTTCTGGATCAGCTCGTCGAAGAGAATCTTGACAGCATCAACAATCTCCTTCAACTCGTGACGGGTGAAGAGCTTGAGATCTACCAAAACCTGGTCATTGCGTGAGCGTCCTGAATGAATCTTTTTGCCCATATCGCCCAGTTTCTGGGTGAGCATCAATTCTACTTGGGAATGAACATCCTCCACGCCGTCTTCGATGACAAACTCGCCTTTCTCGGCGATGGCGTAGATATTCTTCAATTCTGCGAGGAGCTGGGTAAGCTCATCTTTTTCCAAAAGTCCGATGCTTTCGAGCATGGTGATGTGTGCCATACTGCCAAGCACATCGTATTTGGCGAGATAGAGGTCAAGCTCACGGTCGCGACCTACGGTGAATCGTTCGATTTCCTTGTTTACTTCAAAGTTCTTTTCCCAAAGTTTATGTGCCATAATTTCTTTATTTTTAATCCTGGTAAGGAATCATCGCCAGTGCATCTGCAATCTTCTCGATGCCTTCCTGCAATGGCTTCTTCACCATACCCTTGATAAACATATTGAGCTCAGCCTTGATGGTGAGTTTCATCTTGCAAGAAAATTCTCCTGTAGGGAGCAGCTGAATCCAGAAATTGAATGGGATAGGGCTGTTCTCTGTTTCAAACTTGATGGTTTTGGGAAAATCTCTGTCGATGATGCGCATCTTGAGGTCGCCCACCATAGGAGCGTTGATAGTGATGCTGTCGCTGTCGAATCTCAGGTCCTTGAGTTTCTCCATTTCCTTTCTCTTGTCCTCAGGAATCTGGTCTTTCACCTGCTCGAAGCGATCTTTGAGCACCTGCAGGTTGTTGAGGTCGCTCAAAGTATTAAAAACAGATTCCTGCTTGTGAGGAATCTGTTTGATATTACTTTCGAATGTACTTGTACTCATTATTGATGGGTAAAAATTTACTTCTTCCAGTTAGCTGGATCCTTGCGCCACTCGTGGAGTAACTCTACGTCTTCCTGCTTGATGTAACCCGTCTCGAGAGCCTCTTCTACCACGTGCTCGTAGTCTGTAAGAGTAACCAACTTCACGTTAGCATCAGCGAAGGCCTTCTCTGCTACAGGGAAACCATAAGTGTAGCTAGCTACCATACCTACAATCTCGTTGCCGTTCTTGCGAAGAGCCTCTACAGCCTTGAGTGAGCTGCCGCCTGTAGAAATCAAATCCTCTACAACAACAACCTTTGCCTTAGGATCGAGCTCACCTTCGATGAGGTTCTGCATACCATGATCCTTTGGTTTAGAACGAACGTAAACGAAAGGCAAGTTCAATTCGTCTGCCACCAATGCACCCTGTGCGATAGCGCCAGTAGCTACACCAGCAACAGCGTCAGCCTCTGGGAACTGCTCCAGGATGGCGTGTACGAGTTCGAGCTTCACATAGTTGCGGAGTTCTGGGAAAGAGAGGGTCTTGCGGTTGTCACAATAGAAAGGAGACTTCCAACCAGAAGCCCAAGTGAAAGGATCGTTAGGCTGCAATTTGATAGCCTTAACCTTCAATAACTTAGATGCGAATTCTTTCTTTAGCTTGTCCATAATCATATAAGGATTAAATAATTATAATTTATATCTGCAAAGGTACGACAAAAAAATGATTAATCATCATAAATGGCTTATTAATTATAGATTTTTAATCGTGTGTCCATCCGATGGTGGTGATGCTGAATTTCATCTTGCCTGCCTTCTGCAGTTCTTCGCAGCAGGAGATGAGGGTGGCGCCTGTGGTGCAGACGTCATCGACGATAAGCAGATGCTTGCCGGCAAGATCGGTGATGGGATGTTTGCCGTCTTTGTCGTGATAGGTATCTGATAGCTGGAATACATGCTTTACGTTTTCCTGTCGTTGCCATCTGTCCTTTTGGGTTTGACTTTCGGTGAAGGTTACTCGTCGGATGGCATCTGTGATAATGGGGAGATGGGTTCTTTCCTGTATTCCCCTTGCTATTTCCTCGCTCTGATTATAGCCGCGGGTCTTCCTTCTTGACTTCGTGATGGGGATAGGGATGATGGCGTCTATATCCTTGAAGAAGTCTGATTCGATACCTTTGCTGGCGATGAGTCTTCCCAGATAGTTTCCGGTATCTGGACGATGATGGTATTTCAGTTTGTAGATGATGTAACTTGGATTGGAGTGGCTGTGATAATAGAAGAGGGCGGCGCATTTTTCGATAGGAATGCGCCCCCAGAACATCTTAGCCATATTGTTCTCATAGGGGGCTTCCCAGGTTGGGGTAATCGGGAGGTCCTGGAGACAGGTGGCGCATAGCGTCTCCTCTGTGCCCAACAGTCGCTCATCGCAGATGGCACAGTAACGGGGAAAGAGAAAATCTATGATGTTTCCTAACAAGCTGAGCTTCATATTGTTACTTTGAACTTTGAACTTTGAACATTGAACTTTATGATTAGCTTCTAATGTTTACTTTGAATTTAAACCTTTAGAAGTCGTCTTCGAAATCGATGTCTCCCAGATCTTCTTCTTTCATTTTGTCGATGCATTTGTGAATCACATCCATACCATAGCCTCTGCCGAGGGCGAAGCGGATGAGTTTCATCGAGCGTTCGTAGTCGTTTTTGGCTTTGATGTTTTTGTATTTGTTTTTTAGGAGAGGGAGGAGGGTTTCCAAATACATGTCGTCCTCGATTTCTTCGAAGATTGGGTCGGAGATTTCCTTCGGGATGTGCTTCATCCAGAGAGCCTGTTCCACTTTCCTGCGGCCCCATTTATTGTATTTTATCTTATCGTTGATAAAGAAGCGGGTGAATCGCTCGTCATCGATGAATTTCTTCTGGGTCAGGAATTCCATATTTCGGGCGATGGCATCCTCTGGGAGTTCCCACTTCTTCATCTTGTCGAGCATTTCCTGCGAGCAATGTTCGGCTTGTGTGCAGAGAGTGGTGAGCTTCAGGAGTGCCTGCTGCTCAGTCATCGGCTTCTTGGGGCGCTTGGAGTTGTTATAATATTCCATAATGCATTTATGTTTTATTGGGAGGATTACAAATCCCCCTGGTTTTGATAAGTCGAACCTTTTTTACTGCGGATTGCAAATCCGCAGGGACGCCTGGCGGTGGACTTTCTGGAATCGCCAGGCGTTGTCTTCCGTTAGGCGTTGTCTTCCGTTAGGCGTTCCGCCGGATTTGCAATCCGGCGTCAAAAAATGTTCGACCCTATTATTTTGCGGATTTGCAATCCGCTTATCTAATAGACTATTTTATAGCTCGCATCATTCTCTTCTTTCCGAAAGCATCTTCCTTGGTTTCTATATCCTTGAAATCAAGTTTTAGCAGCATTTCCCGGGTCTCCTTTTCGTAGATAGGATTAATCTCGAAGTATAATGCTCCTCCGGATTTGAGTGCTGAAGATGCATATTCGGCGATGGCACGATAGAATTTCAGCGGGTCTTCATCGGGAACGAAGAGGGCGAGGCTCGGTTCGTGCTCCAGTACATTCTTTTCCATATCCGCTTTCTCCTTTTCGCAGATATAAGGAGGATTGCTCACGATGAGGTCTGCTGCTTCTGCTGCTTTTGGCAAAGCCAATGCATCCTGATGTTCTATTCTGACATTTCCGGCTTTCATCATTTCCACATTTCCTTGTGCTATTCGGAGGGCATCTTCCGAAATATCCCATCCTGTAACCTCAGAATTAGGAATGTTGAGTCCTAATGTGATGGCAATGCAGCCAGATCCTGTGCAAATATCAAGAATCAGCTTAGCGTCGTCTGTCGCCTGAGGAGAATTTCCCGAAGAATCTTCTGGAGAATCTTCTGAAGAATCTCCCGAAGAAACGATTGATTTTTCGATCATATCCTCCTCTATCCATTGGCAGAGTTCTGCGGTTTCCGGTCTTGGAATCAGCACGCCTGGCTCCACACGAAAGGTCCTGCCGGCAAAGTCGGCTTCGCCCAAAACATACTGCACAGGTTCTCCTTTTTGCAGTCTTATGATAATTTCTTCCAGTTTTCTTTCCTCGTCTGCAGATATTTCATTAACTTTGCCGCAGATTATGTCGGTCAGAGTCATTCCGTACTTCACATCAAGCACGGTGCGGACGATAGCCTGTGCTTCGCCAGCATCATAAAGTGGGGTGAGGGATTGCCAAAGTTGCTGATACGTTTTCATCTTGATATTGCTTGTTGCGATTTGATTTGAGAGCAAAGGTACGACAATTTATCGAAAATGAGTAAGAAAATTGAAGAAAAATAGGATATGGAGCAAAATAAAGTATCTTTTCAGAATCCGCTGACGGGCGAACCGCTTAGTCTGCAGGAGATAGACGAAATGTTCATGCGCCGCTGCCTGCAGTTGGCTAAGAACGGTAGGCAGAATGCGAAGCCTAATCCGATGGTGGGCGCCGTCATCGTGAGCGAAGAGGGCAGAATCATCGGCGAGGGCTATCATGTAAGATGTGGTGAGGGGCACGCTGAAGTTAATGCCTTTGCTTCAGTTAAGCCTGAAGATGAGCATCTGCTGAAGGAAGCCACCATCTACGTGAGTCTCGAACCCTGTTCTCATTATGGCAAGACGCCTCCTTGTGCCGACCTTATCGTAAGAAAAGGTGTAAGGAGATGTGTCTGTGGCTGCGTGGATCCTTTCGCCAAGGTGCAGGGTCGGGGAATCCGGAAGATTCGTGAGGCAGGCATCGAGGTAACGGTGGGTGTTCTAGAGGCGGAATGCCTCGAACTGAACAAGCGTTTCATCACCTTCAATACCCATCAGCGGCCATACATCATCCTGAAATGGGCGCAGACGGCGAATGGCTTTCTGGATAATAATTTTCAGGGCATGGCGATTTCGTCGCCTTTTACCAAGATGCTTTCGCATAAGCTTCGTGCCGAGAACGATGCCATCCTGGTGGGTAGAATCACCGATGAGCGTGACCATAGCCAGCTCAACGTAAGAGATTGGAGCGGAAAGGATCCGATGCGACTGGTCATCGACCGCCATCATCCTTGTTTCGAGGGTTTGGATTTCTCCAAGGGTAAGGAAGAGGTATTGAAGCAGATCATGCAGTACCTATATAATAATAAGGTGCAGTCGCTGATAGTAGAAGGTGGCACCATCACCCATCAGGCTTTCCTCGATGCCGGATTATGGGATGAAATCAGGGTAGAAACATCTTTATCCACATCTGTGGAAAACGTGGTAACTGCCGGGACAGCAGCCCCCAAGCTTCCTCATAACATCCGGTTAGTGAGCCATGAAGCGTATGATGGAAACATCATCAATACCTATGAGCGCCAATAGTTTCATAGGAGCAATAAAGCTAATCATAAAGTTCAAAGTTCAACATTCAAAGTTCAATGTAAAAAATGAGCAATAGATTTACATCGCGCCTGAGCGATAACGACGATTTCAAGCGAGACGAGTTGATTCGCAAGATAGAGCACGCCGTGGAGCACATGACGCTCGCTGAACTGGAAGCCCTGTCGTATGACATGTTTACCAAGGGCTACATCCAGGATTACTAAAAGCTATTTCGCAGCACGCCCTGAAAGGGCAGAAGCTCCTAGCCCAGGGCAGCGCCCTGGGTTTAAAGTGATATAATAAAATCGCCCTGAAAGGGCAAAAGCTTTGGAAATGAAAGCTTTTGCCCTTTCAGGGCGACTTTTTTGTGTTTATCCTAAAACCCAGGGTGTTACCCTGGGCTAGGAGCTTCTGCCCTTTCTGGGCGTGTGGGTATGATCTATAATACCCATATTTCTATTTCCTTATTTCGCCATCGGAGTGAAGCGCAAAGTGAACTCATGAGCTCCTGTCGGAGTCATGTACTGTGGCAGACAAGAGTCGCCACCACAGCTGCGGTTACCGATGCCACGCTGCCAGAAATCGAAGTGAGCGAAAATCTGGTTGGAGCGTACCAGGTCGTAAGGATGCTTGCCACCATAGAATACGTCGTAGTTGAACTGGGCATCATCGAAGTGAGACAACGAGAAGGCTACCATGCCCTCGGTGGTAATCTGCAACTTCGTGCTGTTGTTGTCGAGTGTCAACTGGCGCAGGCCCTGGCGGTCGCCCATGGTCTGAGGAGCACTCTGCTCTTCAAACATGCCATCCACGGTAGTCTTGTACAAACCTAACAGCGAACCTCTCTGGCGGTCGATGTAGTTGCTCCAAGGACCCTTGGCATAATACTCCACATTCTCGAAACCAGGAGCAAATTGCATGGCAATACCAATTTTTCGGGTTTCCTCAGAAGAATTGTTGGTAGTTACCTTCATATCCACGGTTCCGTTAGGATAGATGATGTAAGCAATCTGGTGAGTATCCTTACCGTTGGTAACGGCAGTTTCCACAACCACGTTCTTGCCCTGCTTCTTAGGAGCCTTCACCATCATCTTCTTGCCGGTGAGTGCACCCTCTTCCTTGTTCTCGTTCTTGGCAACACCACCTGTAGCACCCAGGTTTACGTTGTCGTTGGCGATGCGGCGGAAGCCGTTGAAGTCAGGACCAGCATTAGGCTGAACGAGCTGAGTATTGCGATAAGTCCAGTTGGCAATGGTTCCATCCTCAGCGAATGTGATGCTGAAGTCGTTGCCGGTGATGGTGTTATCCTTCACCTTCAGCTTGCCCTTCTCCTGGATTGCTGGCAACTTGCCATGATCTTTCTGTACGAAGGTTGGGTCGGCAACAGATGTGCTACCTGCGTTCTCTGCAGAAAGCTTGAACTGCTGCTGAGCCATCTCATAACCCTTCTTGCTCCATGAAGTAGCCTTCTTCAGGATGAGGCTGAAGGTGATGACGTATTCTGCCTTATCATCTACAGCGGTGGTGTATGGGATGTTGATATCGCATGTCTTGCCTGGCAATACAGATGGGATAGCCACCTGGTTTTTCTCTACAGAAACGCCATTGCGGAGCACCTCGTAGCTGAGAGCATAGATATCTGCCAGGTTGGTGAATGCGCACTTGTTCTTCAAGGTGAGCACGCGACTGTAGAAAGACTCGAAGTTCACATCTCTATAAACATACTTCACCTCGGTGAGCTTGGCTGTCCACTCTCTGCCTGGAGTAATGATACCATTGCTCATGAAGTCGCCCTGGAATCCTCTGTAGCCATGATTCATCTTGGTATAGTCGTAACCGGATGTGTAGTAGTGGAGTCCGGTCTTAGGATCCTTCAGAGGAAGACCCTTGCGGATGCGGCGTGTATCGTAGATTCCCTGGTCAACCCAGTCCCAGATGCAGCCACCGATAATACCTGTACTAGCCTCGATGAGGTCCCAGTATTCCTGCAGGTTACCCACAGCCTGACCCATGGCATGAGCATACTCACAGATAAAGTAAGGCTTGTCGTTGAGGCCGTTCATCTGCTTCTTTACCACCTCGATTCTTGGATACATGTCTGAACCGAAATCTGAGTACTTGGCACCGTGCTTGTAGCCCTCGTAGTGAACCCAAGCATCGCGACCAGGCAGGAGTTCCTTCACCTTATCGTAGGTAGCTTGGAAGTTGTCGCCACCGCCCGACTCGTTACCGAGTGACCAGAATACCACGCTAGGATGGTTGCGGTCTCTCAATACCATGCGCTCTGTGCGGTCAACATAAGCAGCGCGCCAGGTAGGGTTGTTGGAAAGTGAGTGGTTGTTGTGGCACTCTACGTCAGCCTCGTTCATACAGTACAATCCGTAGTAGTCGAACATCGCATACATCTTAGCCTGACGAGGATAGTGGCTGGTACGAACGGTGTTCACATTGGCCTGCTTCATCAGGATTACGTCGCGAAGCATGGTTTCCACGTCGATGGCGTGACCATAGAGTGGGTGAATATCCTGGGTGTTAACACCCTTGAAGAATACTCGCTTGCCGTTTACATAAACCAGTTTATCCTTGATAGTCACCTCTCTGAAACCGTATTTGGTAGAGAATACCATCTCTTCCTGGTCGCCAGTCTTCTGGCGAACGATAACGGTATAGAGATTAGGCTGCTCTGAGGTCCAAGCCTTCAGACCGGTGAGGTTGTCGATGCTAAGGCGACAGTTCTTCTGAGCATCCTTGGCAATCATCGCTACCTGAGCAGACTGCTTGGCAACAGACTTGCCCTCTGGGTCGAGAAGCTCGATTTCCAGTGTCTTCTCAGATTTCTCCTTGGCTGCATTATTGATAGTCAGGTCAACATTCAGGTTGCCTGATGTGTAATCCTTGTTCAGGGCAGATGTGATGTAATGGTCTGCCACGAAAGTCTTTGGAGTAGCTACGAGATAAACATCGCGGTGGATACCCCCTAGGTGCCACATATCCTGTCCCTCTAGATATGAGCCGTCGCTCCAGCGGTAAACGCGGACTGATACGTTGTTGTCGCCCTTGCGAACCAGGTTGGTAACATCGAACTCAGCATCTGTATTGGCACCCTGTGAATAGCCGGCATATTTTCCGTTTACCCAAACCACGATGGCGCTGCAGGCACCGTCGAAGTGCAGGAACACACGCTTTCCTGTTTCCCAACCTTCAGGCAGGTTGAAGTTGCGGCGATAAGAACCTACCGGATTCTTGTCGAAATTATCCTTGAAGGCTGTGATGAATGGCGGCTTGTTCTCGAAAGGATAACCTACGTTGTTGTAAACCGGAACATCGTATCCAGCCATCTCCCAGTTGAGAGGCACCTGGAGTTCCTTCCAGGAAGAAACGTCTGCGTTGTCAGCCCAGAAATCATCCTTTTCTGGCTTGCCCTGCTTCCAGTCGGCTGTGTAGTGGAATTTCCACTTTCCGTTGAGCAGGAGATAGTTGGCGTGCTTAGGAGTGAGCCATGGGAATTTGAAGTAATCGTCCTGCAGCATGGAAGCAGTAGAAGAATAAGGCACGAAAGTAGCGTGCGCCTTTTCCTTGCGATCCTCAAACTTAGTTTCGTCTTCTACCCATTTGTCTGTAAACGGACATACTCCTGCTTTTGCCTCAACCACTTTCTTCACTTTTTTCTTGGTGTGTCTTGGCTGTGCAATAGCTGATGCGCTGAAGAGGAAGGTCAATGCAACCGCAGCTCCCCAAAATAAATGTTTTTGTTTCATTGTCTGGTTGAATTATTAATAATTACAAGTTAGCTAGTTATGAATCTGTTTAGATTTGGTGCAAATTTACGATTAATTCCTGAAACCTCCAAATTATTTTTGTATTTTCGTATCCTGGAGGATAAAATAAACCGACCTGTATGGTTGAAATTACCCAATACGCCCTGAAAGGGCAGAAGCTCCTAGCCCAGGGCATCGCCCTGGGTAATTATGAACGCAAACCCGTCGCCCTGTAAGGGCAAAAGCTTTCAAAGAACCAAGCAGTAAACAAAGCTTTTGCCCTTACAGGGCGTCTTATTGATTGCTATTATACCCAGGGCGATGCCCTGGGCTAAGAGCTTTTGGGCTTTCAGCCCGTTTCAACCGTACTGTTAGAAATAAACAGCCCCAGTCCTTTTGGGGGCTTCATTGATGACCGGTGCCTGCTTGCGCCTTGTAAGTATTATCGCTGTTGCTTGTAAGTACTGTCGCAGTTACATCGGTTTTATGTAAAAAGTCTTATCCTTTTCTTCCGAAATCGGCAGGAATCTCGCCCCATTTCTTCGTTTCCCATTTAAAGATAGGGACGGTTACGGGGTGGGTGCGGAGCCAATTTTCGGCACGGGCGATAATCTGATAGAGTTGTTCGGTTTGAGGAGTACGCTCCAGTTTGGTCTTGCATTGCTTCTTGTTTACCCAGAGTTGGGCATTCACGCTGTCGCTGTAGATTACCTTGTCGGTAATGCCTTTCTGGGCCATCAGAGCGAGGGCGTGGACGATGGCGAGGAACTCGCCGATGTTGTTGGTGCCGTGGATAGGACCATAGTGGAAAACCTGTGCACCAGTCTGAAGATCAATGCATTGGTATTCCATTGGACCGGGATTTCCGGAGCAGGCTGCATCCACAGCCCAGGCGTTCGCCTTCACCTCATTGGGCAAAGGCAAGACTGTATCGTTTCTCCATGAAGGAGGATTTACGGGCATGTTACTCATTTGCGTTTCTTTTATTTGATAGATGATTTGTATTTTACAGAGCCGCATACGAGAGTTCTGTATTGGTATTACTGACCTATATAAAAAAGAAATGAGCAAGCCCCAAAGTCTGGCTCTGGGGATGCTCATTATTTGTCAATAGTCAATATTCATTTTTTAAATTGTAGGTTAATTATATCTTGAGAAGTTTTTCAGGAGTGCGATACTCCTGATAACTTCTAATTACCTAAAATTTTACATTCTTTCAGGAACTTCGATGCCGAGCAGAGCCATGCCATTCTTCAGAATCTTGGCAACATTGGCTGCGAGAACCAGACGGGTAATCTTCTCTGCCTCGCTCTCAGCATTCAGAATGCTGTAGTCGTGGTAGAACTGGTTGAACTCCTTGGTCAACTCGTAGCAGTAGTTGGCAATGCCACCAGGGTTGTAGTTGTTGCCGGCATCGGCTACAGCTGCAGCGAAGTCGTTCATCTTCTGGATGAGGTCAATCTCCTTCTCGTTGATAGGAGCATCAGCGCCCAACTCTGCAGGAATCTCGATGCCCTCGGCTGCTGCCTTACGCATGATGCTGCGGATACGAGCGTAGGTGTACTGGATGAAAGGACCTGTGTTGCCGTTGAAGTCGATACTCTCCTCTGGGTTGAAGAGCATGTTCTTGCGGGCATCTACCTTGAGGATGAAGTACTTTAACGCTCCGAGACCCACGATACGTGAAATCTCCTGGCGCTCTTCCTCGCTCATGTCCTTGAACTTGCCAAGCTCATCGCTTGTCTGTCGGGCATCCTTGATCATCTCTGCCATCAGGTCATCTGCATCTACTACGGTTCCCTCGCGGCTCTTCATCTTACCGTTAGGCAGCTCTACCATTCCGTAAGAGAAGTGAACCAAGTCCTTACCCCACTTGAAGCCGAGGCGGTCGAGCAGGATAGAGAGCACCTGGAAGTGGTAGTTCTGCTCGTTACCTACTACGTAGATCATCTTGTCGATAGGGAAGTCCTTGAAACGGAGGTCGGCAGTACCGATGTCCTGAGTCATGTAAACAGAAGTGCCGTCAGAACGGAGCAGGAGCTTCTGGTCGAGGCCCTCGTTGGTGAGGTCTGCCCATACAGAGTTATCGTCCTTGCGGAAGAAGAGACCCTTCTCCAATCCTTCCTCTACCTTCTTCTTACCCTCGAGGTAAGTATTTGACTCATAATATATCTTGTCGAAACTTACACCCATCATCTTGTAAGTCTCGTCGAAGCCAGCGTAAACCCAGCTGTTCATCTTCTGCCAGAGAGCGCGAACCTCAGGGTCGTTGTTTTCCCACTTCACGAGCATCTCGTGAGCCTCCTTGATCAATGGAGCCTCTGCCTTAGCTTTCTCTGTGGCAGCTTCTTCGTCCATACCCTCCTTCTCATACTGAGCCTTAAGCTCTGCGATTTCCTCACGATAGTGCTTGTCGAAGGCTACATAGTAGTCGCCGATGAGGTGGTCGCCCTTCTTGCCGGAAGTCTCAGGAGTTTCGCCATTGCCCCACTTGAGCCAAGCGAGCATAGACTTACAGATGTGGATACCACGGTCGTTAACGATGTTTGTCTTGATTACCTTGTTGCCGTTGGCTTCCATAATCTGAGCCAATGACCAACCGAGCAGGTTGTTGCGCACGTGACCGAGGTGAAGAGGCTTGTTGGTGTTAGGAGAAGAGTACTCGATCATGACGAGCGGGCTATTCTCAGTAACAGGCTTCTCGCCGAACTTAGGGTCAGCGTTGATGGTGTTCAGGAGTCCTACCCAAGCGGCAGGAGCGATAGAAAGGTTGAGGAAACCCTTAACCACGTTGAAGTCTGCGATAACGTTAGCGCAGTTCTCCTTCAGGTAGTCACCAATCTCGAGTGCAGTTCTCTCTGGAGTCTTCTTCGACATTTTGAGGAATGGGAATACGACGAGGGTAAGGTTACCTTCGAAATTACTCTTGGTCTTCTGCAGGGCTACCATCTTTTCAGGTACGTCCTGACCATAAAGCTCCTTCACCGCCGCGATGACAGAGCTGATGATTTCGTTTTCTATCTTCATTATCTTTATATCTTTTTTTACCGGTAAAAAATCTTTTTCTTTATTCAAATGCCTGGTAAGTGAGGGGGCTTGCAAGTACCCCTTTTACTTAAGCGCCTGCAAAATTACAAATAATAATTGGAATGAGCAAAGAAAAACGATGTTTTCTTTATCCTTCAAGGATAATATCGGCCACGTCCTGTGGAGAGTTCCATAAGATGCCGTCCTGCAATTCGTCGTCGGTAAAACCATTGAGAGCCTCCTGTGCTTCCTTCGGTGTAATTGCTGGAGTACCATCCTCATTCTTTGCTTCGAGCAATGCCTGCAAGACCTCTGCTCTGTATTCTTCAATTGTCATCATGTATTTAATGTCGTTACGTTGTTTATTTTATGGTGACAAAGGTAATGTTTTTTTTCGAAAGCACCAAGCTTTTCTGTCATTTTCTTTTCTTGACAACTTAAAATTATGATAATTTTAATGTAGATGAAACCAGGAAACTACGAAATTGATGTCAATCTTTTTGTTTTTCCAGGTAGAATGTTACATGGTAGCCGGAGATGGAAGTATCGGCAAGTCCCAGTTCGATGTTCTGCATCATCAGCATCTGGCGGGAAAGGGAAAGTCCGATTCCCGTTCCGGATGATTTGGTGGTGAAGAACGGGATGAAGATTTCCCGTGCCACATCGGCAGGAATCGGTTCGCCGTTGTTGCTGAACAGCAGGACAGGACGCTCGTTTTGGCTCATGCGGACGTCGATGTCGGTGGCGTGGGCTTCGATGGCATTCTTGGTAAGATTGATGAATACCTGGCGCAGCATGTTGCGGTCGGCCTCCAGCGTGACATTCTGGGGGAGGAAAATGTGCCAATTGAGGTCGGGATAGAGCGCCCGGATGCTTTCCAGGAAAGAGGCGAGCGTAAGGGGTTCTACGACGGGAGCCTGAAGCTGGGTGAGCTTGCGGTAGCTATCCACGAAGTTGGTGAGCGACTTGCTGGTGTCGTGAATCGCCTGAATGCCTTCCTCGTATTCGCTTCCCTTGATCTGCGGGTTGCTGAGGTAAGCCTGGCAGATGCTGGAGATGGGAGCCGTAGCGTTCATGATTTCGTGGGTAAGCACACGGGTCAGCTTTTGCCAGGATTCCACTTCGTGTCTGGCTACGAGGCGGGCAATGTCGCCCTGCATGTCGTTGAGTGCCTGCTGCAAGGCTCTTTCGCCTGGCAGCAAACCCGAAGTGGGGAGGCGGAAGGCGTAATCGCCATTTCTTACAGCCTCACGCATCAGGAAGGCACGCGCCTTCAGCCTTCGCTGATGGCGAAAGAACAGATAGATGAGGCCGCCCAGGATGAGGCAGATTCCACCTATTAAATATATAATCTTGATAATAACCATAAAAATAGTATGTTTATCTCTTCAGTTTTGCGTAGAGGGTTTGTCGGGTAATTCCGAGCATTTCGGCTGCACGCGAGATATTGCCGTGGCATTTATCCACGACCTTCCGGATGTAATCGTTCTCGAAATTTTCCAAGGTTGCCACTTCCGTATTGTTGTCGATGGCATCCTTGAGCACCCTTATCAGTTCGTCATTATCCCAGGGCTTGGTGACGAAATCGGCAGCTCCGCTTTTCAATCCCTTGATGGCTAGCTGCACGTCGGCAAAGGCGGTGATGAGTACCACGGGGATGTGGGCGTGGAGCCGGCGGAAGGTGCGGAGCCAGAGCAAGCCGTCCTGTCCGCTGTTTACGCCGAGCGAGAAGTTCATGTCGAGCAGGATGAGATCTACCTGCTCCTGTTGCAGCAGCGTGGGGGCTGTATCGGGGCGAGAAAGGGTGAGAATCCGTTCGAACGTATTGCTCAGACAGATTTTCAGCGCCGTGAGTATCGACGGATTATCGTCGATGACAAGAAGGGTTCCGTATTTCATATCTTTTATTTTTTTGTTTGCAAAAGTACGCTTTTTTCCCGAAACGACAAACAAAAACGGGGCTGTTGTGTGATAATCATACAATAGAGTGTATGAATTTCATACAATCCACCTTTCGGGCTGGCGGAAATCTTGGCAGAAAACGGGAGAAGCCGTAACTTTGCAGCAGCTAACGAAAACTGGGAGATGGCATTCTTCCTTTATCGTTTGATTTAAGTGAAACAAAAATAAATGAGTATATGATGAAAAGTTATGTGAAATTCTTATCACGCAACAAGCTTTATGCCACCATAGAGGCCCTGGGTCTCTCGGTGGCACTGGCTTTTGTGCTGATTCTCGTTTCCTATGCTACTGCAGAGTACCGTGTGGGAACGAATCTGAAACAGGCGAAGGAACTCTATGTCGCAGGTTCAGGCGATTATCTCGGAATGACCTGGGGCACAGCCAAGGAGTTCTTTCCTTCCATCCCGGAAATCAAGGGATGGACAAGATTTGGTGAATATTACGCTCCGCAGGGAGCCATGATAGATGGACAGTATTATGAGGCAAAATATCTGGCTATCGACCCGAACTTTTCCCAGTTTATGGGTTACAAATGCCGTGGTTGTGCGCCTGATCATCTTCTTTCGGATGCTCATCAGGCAATGGTTTCGGAATCTTTTGCCAAGAAAGCCTTCGGCAACGCCAATCCTATCGGTCGCACCATCCAATGCGGTAAGCTGCAACTGAAGGTGGTGGGAATCATGGAGGATTTCGACCGTGAGGACCTTCTTAACCCATACGATATTTTCGTGTCGATGAAACTGATAGAAGCTGAGGCTCAGGCGATGGATCAGTTTGGCTCCTGCACTACGGTGGCACAACTGGCAAAGGATGCTGACCCGGAAAAAGTGAGACAGACCTTGCTCGGCAAATATATGAACTACTGGAAAGGATGGAAGAAGGATTCGGATGGAGTCAGCTTTATGTGGGGTTGCCAGTTTGTGAGATGGGATCAGATTCATTTTACGGATGATGATGTTGATATTTTCAAGCATGGCAATCGTACTCTCGTGAATATCCTCCTGGTCGTGGCGCTGGTTCTGCTGCTTTCTGCCTTGTTCAATTACATCAATCTTACGGTGGCTCAGATTGGCAACCGTGCGAAGGAGATGGCTACCCGAAGACTGCTGGGCGAATCGGTAGGGGGCGTGATGCTTCGTTATCTCAAGGAGTCGGCGCTCTTCACGGCAGTCTGCTTCCTGCTGGGCTTGTTGATTTCCTGGGCATTTATCCCGTTGTTCAATTCTATGTTGGATACGAAAATCGACCTGTTCCATTCCTTCGACCTTCTGTGGTTCCTGCCGTTGGCTTATGTCATCATCTCCATCTTTGCGGGAATCCTTCCTGCCATCGTGGTTTCTCGTTTCAATCCGATAGATGTGGTGAAGGGAACCATCCGCATGCGCAGCAAGATGTGGTTCAGCAAGATATTTATCGTAGCCCAGAACGTCATCAGTATCACGCTGGTAGTCATGGCGATAACGATGATGCTCCAGATGAAGCATCTTGCCGATTTGCCGTTGGGTTATCAGACGAAGGATATTGTTTCCATCTTTTCTTCCTTGGATGGTTCGCCGGAGAAGATGGCTATCCTCAGGAACCGTCTGAAAGCGCTTCCTGAGGTGGAAGAGGCAACTTACGGCAACGCCAATCCTATCAGTAGCTGGGGAAACGGCGTGCATGATGACAACGAAAAACTGATAGGAATGCTCCGTATGTTCTTGGCAGATTCCACGGCGATGAAGATGCTGGGAATCAGGGTGATTGAACAGTATTGCGAGCCAGCCTATGGCAAGATCTGGGTAACGGAAGATGCGAAGCGAGCCTATGGTGTTTCTGCCCACAAACCGTGGTTTGGAATGAGACTGGAAAACGGAAAACACGAATATGAGGTGTGCGGCGTGATTGCCGATTACCATAGTGGAGATGCGCTGAGCGAGAATGAAAAAACGGAGCATAATGCCATTGGAGTCATTACCCCGCAGCAGCGTGGATGGACAGTTCTGGTGAAAACCCGTAGCGATCATGCCCAGACGCTGCAGGCTATCCGGAGTACCTGCAAGCAGGTGGCTAAGGAACTGATGGGCGTTCCTGCGGAAATGCAGGTGGAGTATATGGATGATACTTTGAAGAATAATCTTAAGGACAAGCACAATATGATGGTGCTCATCATCACATTCATGAGTATTTCTATCCTGATTTCTGCCCTGGGTCTCTTCGGAATGTCGGTTTATTACGGCAACCAGCAGAAGCGTCAGATTGCCCTGCGCAAGGTGATGGGTGCTTCGATTGGGGATGCGGCTTGGCAGCTGGCTAAGAGATTCCTTGTCAGTTCGCTGGTGGCTGTGGTCATCGCCATCCCTATCTGCGTGAAGCTGATGCAGACTTATCTCATGGATTTCGTCCATCGCATCTCCTTCCCTTGGTGGGTGTTGCTGGCTGGCGCCGTCTTTACCTTATTGATAGCCTTTGTTTCGGTTATCGGCTGCACCCTGCGTACGGCGATGTCGAATCCGATAGACAGCATCAAGGCTGAATAATGAGTCATAAACTTAAAAAAGATTTCTAACGATAAAAAAGATTTCTAACGATGATACGAACAGAGAATTTAACTAGAATATTCCGCACGGAAGAGGTGGAAACCATCGCCCTGAACGGCGTAAACATAGAAGTAGAAGATGGTGAGTTTATCGCCATCATGGGTCCTTCGGGATGCGGCAAGTCAACCTTGCTGAACATCCTGGGCTTACTGGATAGTCCTACGGAGGGCAAGTATTGGTTGAATAACGAGGAAGTGGGTCATCTGAAGGAGCGTGAGCGCACCGCCTATCGCAAGGGTCGCATCGGCTTCGTGTTCCAGAACTTCAATCTTATCGATGAACTTACCGTTGAGGAGAATGTGGATTTGCAGCTGAAATACCTCGGAGTGGGGAAGGCGGAGCGCAAGGAGCGCGTGCTCGAAATTCTGAGAAAGGTGAAGCTGAGCCATCGTGCCAAGCATTATCCTCATCAGCTTTCGGGCGGTCAGCAGCAGAGGGTTGCCATCGCCCGTGCCGTGGTGGGCAAGCCTAGCATCATCCTTGCCGATGAGCCTACGGGTAACCTCGATTCCAAGAATGGTATGGAGGTGATGCAGTTGCTCAGCGAGCTGAACGAGGAGGGAACCACCATCGTGATGGTGACGCACTCCAAGCACGATGCTACCTACGCCAGTCGCATTATCAATCTGTTTGATGGACAAGTGGTGGATGCGATGAATGATCAGCTTTGATCTTTGGTTTCGAATGATTAGCTTTGAGCTGCGGTTTACTGTCCAACAATTAGACGGTGGTGTCTAATTGTTGGACAGTTTGTTTAATGAGAGTTTTTATTTAATGGCTTGATTATCAGAAGAAATGCTGTTTTGGCACGGCTCTTGTCCTAATCATGCCAAAATGAAGAAGATTATGAAAAGAATAGGAATATTGATAGGATGGTTGGTCTGGGCGTCTGGTGCCTCGGCGCAGAGCTGGAGCCTCGACGACTGCATGAAGTACGCCGTGGAGCACGCCACGGAAGTGAAGCGGGAGGTGGTAAACGCCCGCCAGCGCAAGCAGGATTACCAGCATGCTGTGGCAGGATTCCTGCCTACCGTTACGGGCGGCGTGCAGGGACAGTATGCCTGGGGACGAAACATCGACCCGGAAACCAATACTTATAATAATGTAACGACATTCAACAACTATTATCAACTTTATGCCGAACTGAATGTCTTCGATGGTTTCGCCACCATCAACGCCTTGAAGCAGGCTAAGCTGAGCCGGGATTATTCAGCCACGGCGATGCAGAAGATCCAGGACGATAGAGCCATCGACGTGATGCAGAAATATGTGGATGCTGCCTATGCTGAGGCAAGCATTCGGATAGCAAGCGAGAAACTGAACGAAAGCAAGCGGATGCTGGCTAAGATGAAGCGACTGTATGAACTGGGCGAAAAGGGGCGCCCGGATGTGGTGCAGATGGAATCGCAGGTGGCAGAAGATGAATACAATCTTACGCATCAGGAGAATGTGGCAAAACAGAGTCTGCTCGCCTTGAAATCCGCGATGAATTTTCCGGTGGATGAAGAACTGAAAATTCTGATTAAAGAGGAGCAGAATTTGAAGTTAACGTCTGATAATAAAGAGGTTCCTGGGTTTGGAGTAAACTACGAAACCGTTTACCAGGGCTTCCAGCATATTTCTCCCGATTTGAAGTCGGCAGAATACGAAGTGGAGCGGGCACGGTATGATTATAAGATAGCAAAAGGCAGATTGCTGCCATCCCTCTCTCTCGGTGGCGGCATTTCTACCAACTATTATAAGAATCTCTCCCAGAAAGGGCAATACGATGGGTTTGCCTCTCAGTTTCGCAACAACCAGGGCGAATACCTCGCATTGACCCTTTCCATACCTATTTATAATAGTGACCGCTGGCACAGCGTGAAGAAGGCACGCAACGATTGGCAACTTGCACAGGTGAACCTGGAGGAAACCCGTCGCAAGCTTCACGACCAGATAGCCCAGGCGGTAATGGATGCAGAGGGTTACGCCAAGGAGTTGCATCAGATGCAGAAGAAGGTTGCCTCCGATTCGCTCGCCTATCACATGTCGAGTCGGAAGTTTGAAGAAGGAATGCTTTCCACCTTCGATCTTCATACCGCAGCCCAGACGCTTCTGGAAAGCAGAATCAAGGAACTCCAGATGCAGTTGCTGCTCATCATCAAACAGAGATTGGTTGCTTATTATCAGGGAGAAAATTTAATAAGATAAATTATGGATATAAAAATAGAAAAGAAAAAATATCTCGTGCCTCGCAAGTATTGGGCATGGATTGGCGGAGGAGCGGTTTTGATCGCAGTCCTCATTTGGTTGGGATTGAGCAATTTCTCTTCCACCCTGAAGGTGGACAGGAAGGGATTGAGCATCGGAACCGTAGAGAAGGCGCAGTTCAACGATTATGTTTCGGTGGATGGACAGGTGGTTCCTATCTCCGTGGTACAGATCAGTTCCGAGGAAGGCGGTATTGTTCTGGAGAAAGTGGTGGACGAAGGTGCCCACGTGAACAAGGGCGATGTGATCGTGAAACTGAGCAATTCGAATCTCGACCTGGAGATTCTGAATGCCGAAAGCGAACTTGCCGAAAAGCAGGATATGCTTCGCAACACCCAGATTTCGATGGAGCAGGACCGCCTGAACAACAGCAACGAGGAACTTTCGCTTTCGCAGGATGTCATCACCAAACGCCGTTCCTACCTGCATCAGGAGGCTCTGCACAAGGAAGAACTCAATTCGCGCGAGGAGTATCTGAAGGCTAAGGAAGATTATGACCTTGCCGTCAAGAAGCATGCGCTCATCAGCAAGCGATTGAAGAAGGATGCCCAGCTCCGCCGTTCGCAGATGGATCAGATGGGCGATAATCTGGAAGCCATGCAGAAGAATGTGCAGCTGGTTCGCCAGCGCAAGGAGAAACTGAACATCCGCAGCACCATTTCGGGCGAAATCGGCTTGCTCGATGTGGAGCTGGGACAGAGCATTTCTGCCGGACAGAAGATTGGAGTCATTAACGACCTCAGCGATTTCAAGGTGCAGGCGCAGGTGGATGAGCATTACATCGACCGGGTAAAACCGGGACTTACTGCTACATTCGACCAGAACGGCAAGCATTATCTCCTGCAGGTCCGCAAGGTTTATCCCGAGGTAAGAGATGGCAGGTTCCGTATCGACTTCATCTTCAAGGGCGTTCGTCCTGGCAACATCCGAACCGGTCAGACTTATTATGTAGATTTGCAGCTCGGTCAGTCGAAGCAGGCAATAATTATCCCTAAAGGCACGTTTTATAGTGTAACGGGTGGTCAATGGATCTTTGTATTAGACAAGAGTGGCAAGAAGGCTTATCGCCGCAAGATCACCATCGGTCGCCAGAATCCTCAATATTATGAGGTGATTGAGGGCTTGGAGCCGGGCGAGCAGGTTATCGTTAGCGGCTATGAAGCCTATAAGGATAATGATGTATTAGTTTTTAATTAGTAGTGATTAGTGATAAATTGGGCTAACGCCCTTGAAACAGGATATTTGATATGAATCATATTATTAACGCATTCAAGAATCTGCCCCGAAGAGGCCAGCACAATTTCGTGAAGATCTTGTGTCTGGCGCTCGGACTGGCAATCAGTTCGGTAATTATTGCCGAGATTTATTTCGAGCAGACTTACGATACGTATTTCCCTGGATGGGAGAGGACGTATCAGATATTTGAAGTGAGCAGCAATCAGGGTAAGACCATGACGTTCAACCAGACTTCAGGAGCCATCGCCCAAGGTGTGAAGCAATACGCACCGATGGTGGAAATGGCCACTAGTACCCACTGGTTCTATAACGACGCCCAATGCAAGTTGGACGACCAGCACGTTGTGTCTGCCAATATCTTGATGGCAGACAGTTGTTTCTTCGATGTCTTTCCGCAGAAGATGTTGGTAGGCAAGGCTCGCCAGATATTATCACAGCCCTTGTCTTGCATCATCGACTCGAAGACGGCAGCCACTATAGGCGGCAATGTGGTGGGCAAGCATTTCACGCTTCCCGATTATCCTGGTACTACTTTTACCATTAATGGCGTTTTCGAGGCTTTTCCTTGGGGGGCGTCCTTGCATGGCACGCAGATGATTCTGTCTATGTCCAGTGTTCCATACGTATATTCTTACGATGGCAGAAACAATTGGATAGGAAATGATAGCTATATTTCCTACATTCGGTTGGCAAGGGGACATCGTGTCGACGAACTCAAGCCTTACGTCGACAAGATGCGCCAAGACCATTTCCCATTGAAGGAACTGAAGAAGATGGGAACAGACCTTACCTTTGATTTCACGGTGTTGAGCGATGTCTATACCCATGACCCATATATCAAGATGATGAGCTGGATATTGAGCATCGTGGCCTTCGTGCTGCTCTTCACGTCGGTAATGAACTATCTGCTTATCATAGTGGGCAATCTGGTAAGCCGCTCGCGTGAGATGGCAGTTCGCAAGTGCTATGGAGCCGAACCCAAGAATATTCATGCCATCATCTTCTCTGAGGCATTGGTGCATGTAGGCTTGGCGGTGATTTTGGCTGCCATACTCGTATTCCTTTGCAAGGGAACTATCGAGAATTTCCTTTCTGCTCCGGTTAGTGCGCTGATTCTGAACAAGGGCAGTTGGATATTGGTGATGATCTGCCTGCTGGTGTTGCTGCTAGGCGGTCTGGTTCCGGGCTGGCTATACAACAAGATTCCGGTGGCAAGTGCCTTCCGTGGTTATAACGAGAATCGCAACCGCTGGAAACTGACGTTGCTGGGCATACAGTTTGCTATCTCTGGACTGCTGTTCAGTCTGCTCTACATCATCAACAGTCAGTATCAGCTGATGCTTGGCACCAATCCTGGTTACGATTATGATAATGTTGCCATCGTCTCGGTAGATGGCATCAATCGCGACCAGCGCAACCAGTGTCTTGCCGAAATCAAGCGAATGCCGAATGTCAAGGAGTGCTGTTCCACTTATCATATTCCGCTCTATGGATACGGCAGAAGCGGAAACATGGTACAAAAGCCTGGTGATGATACTAATACCTTCAACATCATAGATATGGAAGGTGTGGACGACAATTTCTTCAAGATGATGAACATCCCGATAGTACAGGGCTCGTTCTTTACGGAGTGCAATGACAGTTGCCGTCAGGTGATTATTGACGAACGGGGTGCTGAAAAACTCATCAATATCTGGCATTGGAAGGATGGCGTTGTAGGCAAGCAGATTACTTGTTCGGGACATGATGACGGTGTAAATCCACTCAAGCTGACGGTTTGTGGCGTGTGCAAGAATATCCGCTGGGGTGACATGTCGGCCGATGGCGACGATATGAAGGAGTTTCCTGTACTGTATTTCTATGCAGCCAAGACGGCTTATTACATGCTTGTAAAGTATAAGGATATGCAGGACGAATCGTTGGCGGAGTTGCAGCAGAAGGTGCAGTCGATGTATCCTAACAATAAGGTCATCGTGAAGAGTTATGCCTCTGAATTGGCTAACCAGTATGCCTCACAGCTCAATTTCCGCAATGGCATCCTTGTAGCAGGCATCGTGACGATGATTATCGCCCTCTTCGGATTGGTGGGTTATACGAGCGATGAGGTGAACCGCCGCCGCAAGGAGATTGCGATAAGGAAGGTGAACGGAGCGAAGGTGAAGGATATTCTTCGCATCTTCCTGAAGGACATTATGAAGATTGCCTTGCCTTGCATCATCGTGGGCGACTTGGGGGCTTGGCTGATAGCCCGACAATGGCTGATGTCGTTTAGCGAGAAGATTACGATGACGCCTTTGCTGTTTATCGGCGTTACCATCATCTTGCTCGTCATCATCGGGCTTTCCGTCGTCATCAACTGCTACAAGGTGGCGAATAGTAATCCGGTGAAGTATCTTAAGGATGAATAAAATTAAAAGTAAAAAAGTAAAAAGATAAGAAAATGCTTAAAATAGAGAATCTTTGCAAGTCATTCCGCACAGAAGATGTGGAGACGATTGCTTTAAATAACGTATCTTTCACAGTAGAAGACGGCGAGTTTGTCGCCATTATGGGACCATCCGGTTGTGGCAAATCCACTTTACTCAATATCCTTGGATTATTGGATAACCCAACTTCTGGAAAATATTTCCTGGGTAATCACGAGGTGGCAAACCTGAAGGAAAAAGAGCGTACGGATGTGAGAAAGGGAGAAATCGGTTTTGTGTTCCAGAGTTTCAATCTGATAGATGAATTGAATGTAGAGGAGAACATCGAGCTTCCTCTTACCTACCTCAACATTCCGAAGGCGGAGCGCAAGGCTAAGGTGCAGGCGATTATGAAGCGAATGGCCATCAGCCATCGTGCCAAGCATTTCCCTCACCAACTGTCAGGTGGTCAGCAGCAGAGGGTTGCCATCGCCCGTGCCGTGGTCTTCGGTCCGAAACTTATCCTTGCCGATGAGCCTACGGGTAACCTCGATTCCAAGAATGGTGCCGAGGTGATGCATCTGCTTACTGAGCTGAACCACGAGGGCACCACCATCGTCATGGTAACGCATAATGAGCATGATGCCAAGATAGCCCATCGCACCATCCGCCTGTTTGATGGACAGATTGTGGAAACGGAGGGCAATCAGCTTTAGTGTTTCTGTTTCTTCTGAGGGGCACCCTATGCTTTGTTAGAAGAGAAAAGTCATAAATCGCTTAGTGTTGGCCTCTTTCTGCTTCAACTCTTCTTCCATTCTCTGTATTGCCATCTTGAAAAAGAAGCGGATGAGGTGCTCGTCGGTTGCTTCCGTACGAATCATACGGAGGGCAGAAATGTATTCCTGTCGGGCTTCGGATGGGATGATGAGGAGAGGATGATTCAATCTTAAGAGAATGTAGTTGCTGATGAGTCGTCCTGTTCTTCCATTCCCATCACGGAACGGATGAAGATATTCGTAGAAGCCATGGAAGCGGGCGGCAAGAATCATGGGATGAACGGCAGCCGAAACGATGGCTTTTTCGGTAGATTCCAACAGCTTGGGAACTCTGGCGATGAGTTCTTCGTGGTCGCCAAATACCGTATCGCCTGCAGCCATGTCCGTGGTGGTGTATTCGCCCGGAATAGCTTCTGGGGAACGGTAGGAAAGCGTATGGCTGGTAACCCGCCTGTTGATTTCTTTCAGAAAATTCTCGTCGAGTGGATGCTGCGTGTTTTGCATCATGTACTCAAAGGCTTCGAAGTGGTCAAGCATTTCGAAAGCCTCGAAAAGAGTCTTTCCGGCAGGAATCATCCCTAATCCTTTCTCCTTCAGTTCCCGGGTGTCATCTACGGAGAAAGAGTTGCCTTCAATGGCGCACGAATGGGTAGAGAAGAGTACTTCATTATATTTGATGTACTCTTCTCTATCCATTTTATTGATGATAAGGGTTTGATATTTTCCTCTCAAATCCTCGTATTCCTTGATTTCCTTTTCGAATGCCATAATCTTCTGTAAGTAATTATTTGACTAACTTTAATATGTTTTTTATAAAATCGTGTGATAAGCCAATAATTTCCAGGATGTCATTTTCGGAAATTTCGTAGGCGCAGTTGTAATCGGCTTTTTGCCTTAATTGGAACATACGGGCGAGGAAACTGCCATAAGAGATATCTACGATACCAGTCTTTACGAAGTGTAAACTGAATTGAGTGTTAATGCCGGCATGAGTGTGGGCATTAACACCTTTTGCTATGAATAGAGCTTGTACGGCATGGAAGCAGGCATAATAATAGCGATTGGCTGCTAAATCCCAATGCTTTAGTTCAACCATTTCATCTGCTTGAGTTAAAAAGCGCTTGGCTTTTTCTACTTGCAGACTGATTAATGTGTCTTTGTTTACTTGATTCATAACTTTTATATTAAACTAATGCCGTCTCGATTTACATTCTCGTAAAAAGGGGTGAAGTTATACGATTCCCATTCTTTCTTTGTGTAAAGAATGGGATTGATTTCTGTGCCGAGGTCGCAACCTAACAAGACAAACGGGTAACTTACTTTGTCATAGTCTGTTTGTTCCAGTTTGTCTTTGTCTAAAAGGATAAGAATGTCCCAGTCTGAATCGTTGCGAGCATCACCTCTCGCTCTTGATCCATACAATATAGCCTTGCTTCCTGAAGGAATAGCAGATTTAGCTATATCTTTTATCTTTAATATGGTCTTATCATCTGTTGACATAAGCTTAATCTTTTATAATGGCAAAGATATGGTAAAAAAGCGAAAGTGCCAAACTTTCTTCCTCAAAATTATACTTTTTTATGGGATGAGGATGCGGAAGGTGGTGATTCCCTGTGTCTTGTCCTGATGGAGCGAGAGGCTACCGCCGCTTACTCGCATAATCTGGCGGGAGAGGGAGAGACCGATTCCGCTTCCTTCCGGCTTTGTGGTGAAGAACGGGATGAAGATGTGGGAGGCTACATCTTCGGGGATGAGACCGGCGTTGTTGCTCACGTCGATGATAATGGATTCCTGGGCATTGGCGTAGGCTTGGAGATGGATAAATGCCTTCTTGCTTGCCGCGGATTGCAAATCCGCGGAGCGACATTCCTGCTTGTTCCTACCCTGCACATTTCCATCTTGCTTGTTTCTTTCTGCAGATAACTTTTCCTGCCCGTTGAAAGCTTCTACGGCATTCTTCAGAAGATTCGTTACCACGTGAGAGAGGAGGCTCTCATCGGCGTAAACCAGCAAATCCTTGGGAGAAACTTCTATCTCAACATCGTGGTTACAGAGCAGCGCCATTCTTTCCAGGAATGGTTCTACATAGAAAAGAGCAGGCTGAGGCTGTGGAACATGGGTGAAACGGCGATAGTTGTTGACGAAAGCCAACAGCTCGGTTCCTGTTTTGTGGATGGTTTCCAAGCCTTGCTTCAAGTCTTTATCCTCTGTAACCCGGGTAAGCAGAGTTTCGCTCAGCGAAGTAACCGGCGTGATGGTATTCATGATTTCATGGGTCAGCACACGAATCAGCTTGATCCAAGAATCCACCTCCTGATTGCTCAGCTCGTGGCTCACGTCGCTCAGGGCGATGATGCGCACGTGCTTGTCTTTCAGCATGGCTTGCGTCTCATGCTTTGCCAAGTGTTCTTCCTTCAGTTTCCCTTTTACCTGGTTCATGTGGGTAAGCACATCCGTATCGAGCAATCGGAGGGCTGCCTGGTTGTGCTGCAGGATGTTGTCGTGGTCATCCACCACCAGGATGCCCGTATCCACCGCATTCAGAATCTGCTCATAATATTTCTCCCGATCCATCTGCTCCTCTCTCGTATGTTGTAGGAAGAGCTTGATTCGGTTGAGGGATTGATGCAGAATCTTATCCTCCTTAAACCCCTTCTCCGTAGGAAAATTGAAGGAGAAATCCCCATTATCTATCGCATCAAAAAGGAAGGTTACCTTCTTGATGTTCCGGCGATAGTGGCGGTAAAGGCGAATGTAACCCACTACAGCAACGAGCAAAAGCACGATAATTATAATTAGTTTATAATCCATATCGCTTAATCTTATTGTAAAGCGTCTGGCGGGAAATGCCCAGTCTTGCGGCTACCACCGACAGGTTTCCCTCACATTCCCTGATGGTTTTCTCTATCATTCGGCTCTCCATCTCGTCGAGCGTCTGAACCTCTTCCAGGGGCTTCTCTCTTTTCTGCTGGTTTCCGCCGTCAATATCTTCGGCAGAAATCATTCCGCCATCAGATAGAATCACGGCTTTCTCGATGGCGTGCTGAAGTTCACGGATGTTTCCGTACCATGGCAAACTGGTAAGTTTTTTCTCAGCTTCTTCCGAAAAACGGAGATTCACCTTATTATATAAATCGCCATATTGACGGAGGAATCTTTCTGCCAATGGAACGATGTCTGATTTTCTCTGTCTCAGGGCAGGCAATTCCAGATGGATGGTGTTGATGCGGTAGAGCAGATCTTCTCTGAATTCGCCATCGTTTACCATCTGCTGCAGATTGCGGTTGGTGGCGCAAACCAGTCGTACGTTGATGGGAATCTGCGTACTTCCGCCCACTCTTACGATGCTTCTGCGTTGCAGGGCGGTAAGGAGTTTTGCCTGAAGACCATAGGATAGGTTTCCTATCTCGTCCAGGAAGATGGTACTGCCGTCGGCAAGTTCAAACTTGCCCGGTTTATCCACCTTGGCATCAGTAAAAGCACCCTTCACATGACCGAAGAGTTCGCTCTCGAAAAGGGTTTCCGTAATGGCTCCCATATCCACAGGCAGCATCTTTTTCCCACATCTTGTGGATAAACGGTGTATTTCGTTGGCTAACACCTCTTTACCTGTTCCGTTTTCGCCTGTAATCAGGATGTTAGCATCGGTTGCGGCAACTTTTTCCACAATGCTTCTCAAATTGTTCATAACTTCGCTATCTCCCCAATACATAGCACTTTGTGCATCTTTTCCACAAAGTTTTCCACCTTTTTTGCCAATAGCGTTATCCACAGCCTTGTTCTTATCCCTAGCCTCTACCAGCGTGCGGATCATCTTCTCGTTTTCAAAAGGCTTCACGATGAAGTCGGCGGCACCTTCCTTGATGCCTGTTACGGCAAGTTGGATGTCGGCATAGGCAGTAAAGAGCACCACTTCGGTTTTCGGGCTGAGGCTCTTGATTTCCCTGAGCCAGTACAGTCCCTCGTTTCCCGAATTGATTCCGCTGGAGAAGTTCATGTCGAGCAGCACCACGTCGGGATGCTCCTCTCTCAGCTTGGCTGGGATGGAGTTAGGGTTGGCGATGGTGATGATGCCATCGAATATGGGTTCCAGCAGCATCCTTACCGTAGTAAGAATGTTGCGGTTGTCATCAACAATCAATATCGTTCCTTGTTTCTTAATCATGGTTGCAAAGTTACGAAATATCATCGAAAAGCGGTCATTATTGTCTAATTATTAGACGAAAAAATGCCGATAGTGGCGCCAAAAGTTACTTTTTCTGTAGTTTTTGGCACCCTATCGGCATTTATTTATTCCAAATTCTGATTCCTGATGAGGAATTGCTTATTCTAAAAAGGCGAATTACAGTTCTATCGGAACCACTACTTTGATACAGAAGTTGCGCCCCATGTTGTAAACACCTCTTCTGCCCGTAACCGTGTCTTCCGCCAGATACTTCAGACGGCTCAGGTGGTTCTGGTAAGCACGGTTGGTAATATTCTCGCCCGAAAGATAGAGCGAGAGAAGGCGCTTGCCGTGAAGCTTCACGTCGGTACCGGCATACATATTTAATAAGGTGTAGGATGGCGTGGCGGTCTCCGTATCGTTGGCTGCGAAATAATGGTTCTGGCGAAGATTGCAATCCATCTGCAGCTTGACGAAGAGATGGTCGAAAGTCCTGCCGTTGCAGACAAACTCATATCTTACATCCGAAATCCAACGGGGAGCTGGGGTGAATGGCAGATACTTAGATTCGGATGGCTGATGCAACTGCACGGAGTTGACATATGAAAAAGTGTTGCCGAAGTGCAGACGCTCTACAGGATGGATGTCGATGCTCGCCTCACCACCCAGAATGCGGGCGTCGCCCGAAGTAAACTGATAGGCAGGCGTGTCGTCGATGAGGATAGGCTGATTGTTCTCATCTGCCAACTTCTCGCTATAGATGTAATGGTTAATGCGATTGGCAAACAGCGAGAGTTCTGCCGAAATAATAGACGAAGAATAGTCCAAACCGAGGTCGAATTGCCAGCTGTTCTCAGGCTTCAGACCGGTATTTCCCAATTCGTATCGCTGGGTTCCCTCGTGCACACCATTCGATGATAATTCGCTGATGTTAGGCGCACGGAATCCTCTTGCCAGGTTCAGCTTGATATTGAAATCGGGCAGGATTTCGTAAGCCAAGCCAATGCTTCCGGTTACTCCCTCAAAGCTGCGCTTAAAGGTCTGGAAGCGGAAAGAATCATTCGATTCAGCATCATCCTCTTCTCTCAAAGCCTCGCTGTGCAGATGGCGATGATCGTATCTGATGCCGCCGCTCAGGTTCAGTTTGCCTATCTCCTTGCTCACCGTGGCAAATACACCATAATCGAAGAGATGATAGGCTGGAATCAGAAATTCAGAACCTTTATTAATCGACTGCTGCCACATGCCGTTGATGCCTGTAGAGAACTTCCATCCATTCATTTCCGGCGAGAGATAATGCAGGTCGTAATTCACAGTATGGAGCATGAAGTCGAGTCCGCATTCCTTCGGATTCTCTTCCTCCTCAAACTCCTGACGGCGGTTCTGCTGATAACCCAAGAGGAGTTTCAGATTGCCGTCGCCCAGGAACCAGGAATTGTCGAGCACCGCCTTGTAATGGTGAATCTGCTGATAAGGCATCGGTTTGCCGTAACTCTTGGCATCGTAGCCATCCGGAATTTCCAGTTCGCCCGTTTTCTCATCTCTTTCTCCCTCTACGATGCCCGGAGTGAGATGATAATAATCGAGTGTGAGATGCGAATGTCCCTGGCGATAATTCCAACCGAGGAGCTGCGAAAGGGCCTGTTCTCGGAGTGAAGAACCGAAGACGTAACCATCGTATTTGTTCTTGTAGGCATGCGCCATTTTTCCACTATATCGGGTATTCCAGACAAAACCGCCCTGGTTGCCGGCAAAGTTGAGCGAATAATCAAAAAGTCCGTTGTTGGTTTGGTAACCCGTTGAGAAATTCGCTCTCATGTCGCCCTTAGCAAGGGTAGGAGCGGAATGGAAGATAAGGACGCCAGCCATCGCATCCGAGCCATACATAAGACTTGCAGGACCTTTCAGAATCTCTACGGAATGAACCGAAGCCGGGTCGATTTCTATTCCGTGCTCATCGCCCCATTGCTGTCCTTCCTGTCTTACTCCATCATTCACTACGACCACACGGTTAAATCCCAATCCACGAATCACGGGTTTGGAGATTCCGCTTCCCGTGGTAATCTGCGAAACGCCTGGCTGATGAGCGATGGCGTCGATGATGTTGGTAGAAGGCTGCATTTCGAGTTGGCGGGCAGAAACGAAAGAGATGGGTGCAGGCGACTGCTTGAGTTTCTGGCTGCCAGTCAATCCCGTAACCACCACTTCATTCAGTTTCACGCTCGATTCTGTCAGAGGCTGGTGCTTGATGGAATCGCTGTTTTCCATACCATGAATGCTTGACTTTTCCTTGTTATTATCTGCTCCGTTTATAGCCATAGCAGGGGCTGTTGCCGACGAGCATAGGCTCATCAGCAATATTGATTTCAATATTGTTCTCATTATGTTATTAATTACCTTATTATGTTAATTTTCAATTATTTATAAAAACTGATAATAAGGTGGAGCACGGGTAGATTTTACCCCCTTCTCCCTGCACAGGCAAGGAGAGCAGAAGGCACGGCGAGGGGAGAGATGGAGCACGGTGATGGCAATCCATACCACGATGGATGGAGCCAGATAAGGTGTGCTTTGCAATTGGCAGAGCACACAGTCGTGCATGGTATTCTGCAGGGCTATCAGATGACCGTCGTGATGAACATGATGGGCGCAATCTGCACAATAGAAATCAGCATGAGTTCCCTGCGCTTCACCATGATGGTGAAACGTAACGACCAGCAGCATCGGCAGGTAAACCAATAGCAGCAGCCAGGAAATTCGGATTCTCTTATGTGTTATCCTCTGCATTTATCTACAGTATTCTGATTTTATTTGCAAAATTAATTATTTCTGTCGGGATTATTCTTAGGATTTCGATATTTTAACGAAGATTATTTGTTTTTCAGCAGAAAAGCCATGTAGAGGGGAAGAATGAGTGTTTGTGGGGCTGTTCCTACATTTACATCTCCCAGTTTGATGGCTTGAGATACGTGATACTTTTCGGGGTTCGAAAGGATGGTCTTGGCACTTTTAATGTTTCCGTTGCTCGCCTTTACTTCTACCAGCGTGCATTTGCCTTCGTATCTTGTAACAAAGTCGATTTCCAAACCCGAGTCCTTGCGGAAATAATAGAGCTTGCGATTCATCTTGCCAAAAATGTCGGCTACCAGATTTTCAAAGATGGCTCCCTTGTATCCATAGAGATTGCCTTGCAGAATGTCAGCTGCCGTTCCTGGTTCGAGCATACTGATGAAAAGCCCTGTATCTGCCATGTAAACTTTAAACTGGTCGGGAATGGAGTTGCCATCAAGTGGGAGTTCGGGCGCTGACAGGTTGTAGCAACGGCGGATAATGCCAGCATCTTCTATCCATTGCAAACTGCCCTGATAGTCACGTCCTCTTCCGTTGGATCGTACTGTGGCGTATGCGAATTTCTTGTTTTCCTTACTCAGTTGACGCGGAATTGACTCGAAGCATTCTCTGATTCTCGACTTGTCTGCTTGTGGAGCATATTTCAGCATATCTACTTTGTATTCTTCGATGATGGCTTGCTGCATCCGTAGCACGTTTTGCATATTATGAGTTTCCATAAATACGCTCACGGCTCTTGGCATTCCACCAACAATGCAATATTGCAGCAGCAGTTGGCGCATTCTTTCGTGGATGGCTTCTTGTACTGGAGTCTTTTCTTCCAGGCAGCGATGCAGGTAGTCGATGGTCATTTTCTTAATGCCATTTGCCCAGAGCCATTCCTCAAAATCCATTGGATACATGTCTATGATAGTCTCGTAACCAACAGGAATTGGAGCCTCTGACGAAGCATTGGTATGGTAACCGCTGACTCCCAGCAGGGAACCCGTACCGATGACATCGTATCTGCCATCCGTCTTGAAGAATTTCAAGGCTGTGCGAGCACGTGGGCATTCCTGTATCTCGTCAAAGATGATACAGGTTTTGCCCGATACGAAATTGGCATCAGGTATTAAGGTAGAAAGTGTCATGCAGAGAAGATCGATGTCCAGGCCACCATCAAATACCGACTTGTATTCTGGGTGCTGGAAAAAGTCTAGATACACAACATGCTCATAATTCTTATGGGCAAAATCGAGTACCGAGAATGTCTTTCCGCATTGGCGACATCCTTTGATGATGAGAGGCATTTTGTGCTCATCACTCTTCCATTCTTTGAGATATTTTTCAATTTTTCGTTTAAACATCTGTTTTCTAATGATTTATGATGTATTACTCTTGATGCTGTGCACGTTTTCCAAGGGACTTTTCTTGAATTCATGCACGTTTTTCAAGGGACTTTTTGCTCTGTTCTGCCACTTTTTCAAGGGACTTTCGGTTGCAAAGATACAAAATTTCCTTTTAAAAGGGAAAGAAAACGGCAATTATTTCCTTTTAAAAGGGAAAGTTTTTCCTTTCTCTCCGATTATTTTTGTACTTTTGCAACAAAATTTTTAAAATAGGCGTACCCGATTCCAGGGGGATGTTGTATTATGAACAAAGTAGAATCATAAAAACAAGAAAATGATGAAAAGAACGACTTCCCTTATACTGTGTCTTGTCTTGAGCATTTCCCTATTTGCTCAAAGCAGAGGTGTGACCTTTCAGGTGCATAACGAAACGCTTACTTCCGTGTTGAAGAAGATTGAAAAGGCGGGCGAGAAGAATATCCTCTTTGCCTATCAGGCTACCGACCCATATCACGTAACCGCCAATATCCAGGCTAAGCGACAGAAGGAAGCCCTGGAGATGGTGCTGCAAGGGAAACCTTTCTCCTTTGTAGAGCACAATACCTATTTTGCCGTGCAATACACGGGCAAGACAACCCGGGTGGAACAGATCAAGGGCAGGGTAGTGGATGAGCACCAGAAGCCTCTGCCTTTTGCCAACGTGGTGTTGATTTCCTCCGCCAGCAAGGCTTATGTGGCCGGTTGCGTAACGGCAGAGGATGGAAGCTTTGTGCTTCCTTATGCCGATAAGGATGTGATGCTGAAGGTTTCGTTTGTGGGCTATAAGTCGCAGACCCTGGCCTGCAAGCCTACCATGCACATCGGTCTGCATCCCGACACCCAGCAGCTGAAGGCGGTAACCATCAAGAGTACCCGCCCCAATGTGGTGTATAAGGACGGAGCCTTCACTACCCTGGTATCCGGTACCATCCTGGGCGAACTGGGCTCTGCAGAAGATATGATCAGCCAGTTGCCTTTCGTTTCGGGTGAAGCAGGCAGTTGGGAAATCATCGGTCGTGGAGCGCCCGAGATTTATCTCAACGGCAGGAAACTGGAGAATCTGAACGAACTCAAGCGATTGAGCGCCAAGGATATTCTGAAGGCAGAAATCGTTACCGTTCCCGGAGCGCAGTATAGTTCCAAGACCAATGCTGTAATCCGTCTGCGTGCCGTTCGCAAGCGCGGACAGGGCTTGAGCGGAAGCCTTTATTCTGAATATATGCAGGGCCGTTATTCGCCTCATGGCTATGAGGATGTGCAGTTGAACTACCGCACGGGCGGACTCGATATCTTCGGCGAAGTGGGAGCGGGATTGGATCGCTCGCACACCACCGCCCATTCCGAAACCCAGCTCCATACCACCAGCGACTGGGAATTCAACAGCCGTAGAACCACGAAAACCCTTGGTGGAGAGATTCTTATGAACGCAGGTTTCAACTATGAGATTTCTGAGCAGCAATCGCTGGGTATGCGCTATGAGACAACCAACATGATAGGTAACAACTACACTCACAGCTGGGGAGCTACCGATGTGTGGGAGAATGGTAAACTGACGGAAAGCATGGGCGTAGATCTGTTTTCGAAAAGCAAGCCCCATTGGTCGCATAGCGTGAACGCCTATTATAATGGCGATTTCGGCAAATGGAACATCAATTTCAATGGCGACTTCTATAATAAGGTGAGCCAGAGCACCCAGACGGCGATAAACGACGGACAGCTGGATGCGGAATCAGAGAGCAAGGTGAAGAGTAATCTCTATGCTGCCAAGCTGGTGGTGTCGGGACCTTTGTGGAAGGGTAGGCTTTCCTTCGGAACGGAAGAGATGTTTACTAACCGCCACAACGACTTCACCCAGAGCGGCTTTTCTGCCGATGCCTTCAACCACATCCGCCAGTCTATCTATGCCGGATTCCTGGAGTATTATCTGAACATCGGACACATGAACTATGGAGCCGGTTTGCGATACGAATACCAGAAAACCGATTATTACGAGAAGGATGTGCTGCAGGCGGAACAGAGTCCCAGCTACAGGGATTGGATTCCATTTGCATCCATCGGCTACAGCAAGGATAATCTGAATCTTGCCTTCTCCTATCGTCTGAACAAGTACAGTCCTATCTACGTCATGCTTCAGAGCAGCATCGACTACGACAGCAAGTACGAGTACAAGTCCGGTGACCCTCATCTCAAACCTCAGAAGCAGCACAGTTTCAACCTGTCGGGCAATTACAAGTGGTTGTCGTTCATGGCTTACTACAACTATGTACTTGATATGTACATGACCTGGTACAAGCCTTACGATGAGGTGAATCATCCGAGTGTGCTTTTGCAGACGATGGCTTCGGTGCCTCATTCCTACTATTGTGGAGCCAATATCCGTGTGGCGCCTTCGTTTGGAATCTGGTATCCTAACCTCACGGCGAGTGTCTACTACAGTCATGATAATGTAGATCATCTCAATATTCCCAAGTTTGGCAAAAACCAGCCTCAGTTTACATTCAGCATGAACAACAATCTGAGGCTTCCCCACCGGTGGTTCATGAATCTTTCGGGCAATGTCAGCACGAATGCAGAGATGGGACACGGAAGAAAGAAATGTATGGGTAACATGCAGTTCCGGGTTTCCAAGGACTTCCTGAAGAACGATGCCCTCAAGGTGATGTTTGTAGTGCAAGACCTCTTGCATACAGGATATTATTATTTCGAGGCAAACGGCACGCAGTCGCATCGCACGTTAACCCGATATGCAGATAATCAGAAAATTCTCATGAATGTGAGATACACATTCAATGCAACAAGAAATAAATATAAAGGTAGTGGCGCAGGACAGAGCGAAAAACAACGACTTTAAGCAGCTATTCCTGGAAATGTATCCTCGATTGGTGCGTTATGCCGTGTCTCTTTTGGGAGACGGCAACGAGGCCCGTGACGTTGTGGGAGATGTTTTCGAGAAGGCGTGGAACCAATTCTCCTCCTTGCAGATGGAAACAAGGAGGAGCTGGCTCTACGCATCGGTGAGAAATGCCTGTCTCAACTGGCTCAAGCACCAGCAGGTGGAACAGACCAACGTAGAGGCGCTGATAGAGGCCACCCGGTATGATATGAGTACCCAGTATGAGGAGCACGAGCGCCTGCTGCAACAGGCAGAGCAGATTGCAAGGGAGCTGAAGGAACCCACCTGCACGATTCTCCGCCTCTGTTATTTCGAGCATCTCACCTATCAGCAGGCAGCCGACAGGCTGGGCATCAGTCCCAACACCGTGAAGAAGCATATTTCCAAGGCACTCGCCATCTTGCGCGAGCGAATGAAGCATACAAACATAGAGAATTAGGAGGAAAAATCATGAATAAGAATCAAGATCAAGAACTGGATTATAGAATGGATTCTGTATCAGAAAATGTTTCTGAGAATGCTTCTGAGAAAGTTTCAGAAAATGCTTCTGATGCCCGGCTTTCCCGGATATTCGGGGAAGCCCTGGGCGATGAGCCTTCGATGGAAGAAACGCTGGCGGCTTGGGAAGCTTTCGAGAAGAAGCATATTTCTTCAGAGAAGGAACATCTACAGAAGGCAGAAGATGAATTGTCTGGGAAAAAGATAGAGAATGAAATCGGAGGAGAATCTTCATCCAGAAAGATTTCCAAAGCCCGAATCCTGGCTTGGATTACTGCCTCAGTTGCAGTAGCGGCAAGCCTCTTCCTTTTTATTTTCCGTTCATCCCAGGAGATTTCTCAGCCTACGGAGTTCTCCATGGAACTTTTCTCGGAGGTCACTTCTCCCAAGCAGGTGGAGCAGACCCTGAGCGATGGCTATTGCGTGGTTTCTACCCCGGCAGCAACCACCACATTGGTAACGCTGAGCGATGGTACCAAGGTGATGCTCAACGCCAATTCTACGCTCGAATATCCTGCATCTTTCGATGATGCAGAAGTCCGGGAAGTCCGTCTGAAGGGCGAGGCTCATTTCGAAGTAACCAAGAATCCTCATCGGCCTTTCGTGGTAAAGGCAGGAGAGATGCAGACGCAGGTGTTAGGTACCGTATTCGATGTGAAAGCCTATCGCAAGGATGCCCCAAAGGTAACCCTGATGCAGGGCAAGGTGAAGGTGAGCAATGCCGATACGGAAGTGGAAATGCGCCCAGGTCAGACTGCCACGCTTCAGGCGGATAAGATTGTGGTGTCTAAGGCTTCCCCTTCAGCCTCCGACTGGCTGGAAGGCGATTTCGATATGGATCAGGTTACGCTGGCAGAAGCGATGAGCGACATCGGAGCCTGGTACAACAAGACCGTAGTCTTCCAATCCCAGGCGAATATGGATAAGCTCATCCACTTCCGCTTCTCCCGCAGGGCAAGCCTGCAGGAAATCATCACGGCGCTGAACGAGATGGGTGTGGCAAAAGTCAGAATAGAAAAGGGCAAGATCATGGTGCTTTGAGCCATGGTCTTGCCCCTTTTCCTATTCCATCAAAATCGATTCCTGCAATCGGCTGCAAATGTAGAAAGTTTCCTTCTAAAAAGGAAAGAAATCGGCAATTATTTCCTTTTGAAAAGGAAAGTTTGTTCTTTCTTTATCCCAATCTTGTATTTTTAATTCAAGTTTCGCATTTCTGAGGGAACATTTGTAATTTTGCTCATGGCTTTGAGCTTTGAGTAATATTAAAAAACTATGGAATATCCGCCGAATTACGTCACTTTATTTGTGCCCTGATCCGGCTCAGACTTGCCTGTGTTATGCCTAAATAGGTAGCAATGTTTCCCAACGGCAACCGTTGCAACAACTCGGGTTCTTTCTCTAACAACTCTTTGTACCGTTCCGAAGCAATGGCGGACAACATGGAAATCAGCCGTTCCTCGGTGGCAAGCAATTCCATCTCCGCATAACGCCGACCCCAATTGGCAATATGCAAGTCTTCCGTAAACAATTCTTTCAGCTTTTTCTTCTTCAATACGTATAAGACAGAATCTTCCATCAGCTCCATCGTCTCATATCCCGGCTCATCGTTCACGTATCCTTTCATGGAAACAAGGGTCGCTCCTTCCTTGCCAACCCAAAAGGTGATTTCTTTCCCGTCCACCGAAGTGTAAGCGCGGACAATGCCGTTCTTGATAAAAAAGATATCCTTTTCTATCTTGCCGTTTTCCAACACGCGGAATCCTTTGGGGTACGAAACCTCACTCAGGCATTGCCGCAATCTATCCAAAGACGCATCCGGCATGGCATATCTTTGATTGATGATTTCCTTTATATCCATAACTCATTGTTGTATTTGGTGTGCAAAATTATAAAATTGCACATAAAAACGGAAATGAACGGCTGTTTTTTTGCAAATGTAAAATCAGTTTTTACCAAATGAAAAAAGCAATTAGAGATTATTTACTTACTTTTGCACCTGAATTTAATAAATCATAGTTATGAATTGGATAATCTTATTATTGGCAGGATTGTTTGAGGTGAGCCTTACATTCTGTTTGGGTAAAGCGAGAGCTGCGTCAGGACTTGTTTTTTATCTGTGGGGTAGCGGCTTCTTGGCTTCCACAGTATTGAGCATGACCCTGCTTGCCAAGGCGGTTCAGACTTTACCTTTGGGAACGGCATACGCCATTTGGACGGGTATCGGGGCGGTCGGCACGGTCTTGATAGGGATATTCGTCTTCAAGGAGCCGGCCTCTCCCATCCGTCTTTTCTTTCTGTTCACGCTTATTGCTTCCCTGATTGGATTGAAAATCGTGTCATATTGAAAGGAGGCAGAAGATGAAGTATGAATTGAGGGAGAACCAAGGCATTTCGGCGCCTCTGCTGGCGCTGATGGCAGTCGCTACCGGGCTTTCCGTTGCCAACTGCTATTATAACCAGCCTCTGTTGGGCAGCATGGCTAAGGATTTCGCGGTAAGCGATTTTTCTGCCAGCATGGTGGCGACATTGACCCAGATAGGCTATGTGGCAGGGCTTGTATTGGTCATTCCGCTTGGCGACCTGGTTTCACGAAAGAGACTGATATTGACCAATTACATCGTTTCTTCGTGCGCCTTGCTTGCCATAGCACTCGCCCCGAACATCTACTGGGTGTGGGGCGCATCCTTGCTTGCCGGGGCATCTTCGGTCATGCCGCAGTTCTTCATTCCGTTGGTGTCGTATAATTCAGCTCCGGACCACAAGGTGCGCAACGTGGGGATTATACAGTCCTGTTTGCTCATAGGCATTCTTGGGTCACGGGTATTCAGTGGTTTTCTCGCCGATATATGGGGATGGCGTTCTGTCTATTTTGTGGCTTGCGTGTTTATGCTTGGGTGTTTTCTGATGATTCACAAAATGCTGCCCGTGTTGCCTGCCCGTTCACGAGAAAGTTATGCAGGGCTGTGGAAATCCTTGTTGCGCCTACTTTCCAAATACCCGTACTTGCGTATCGCGTCGTTGAGGGCGGCATTGGCTTATGGCTCGTTCTTTGCCTTGTGGAGTTGCCTTGCTTTCCGAATGAAGCAAGAGCCTTTCTTTGCAAGCGACGATATTATCGGAGCACTCGGTTTGTGCGGATTGGCAGGTGCATCCACGGTGGTTTTCATCAGCGGATATATCCAAAAGTATGGCGCAAGATTCTTCTCTATTGTCGGAGGATGCGTCATCCTGTTTGCATGGTTGTTGGCATTTTGGGGAAATGACAGTTACTTGTGGATGATAATCGCCATCCTCTTGATTGATGCCGGAATGCAAAGCGTCCATCTGTCAAATCAGACCAGTGTGGTCGCTCTTGACGCATCCGCCATCAACCGGGTCAATACCGTTTATATGACCATTTACTTCTTGGGAGGTTCTACCGGTACATTTGTTTCAGGTCTATTCTGGCAACATTATGGATGGACGGGTGTAGTAGGGGTAGGAGTTGCCTTTACCGCAGCTTCCTTGCTTGTTAATTGCTTCAACTCAAAAACGGCATAAGGGTGGATGCCAAATATTCTTTCAGCTTGAATATAGTAATGCAGACTATATGGCGCCAAAAGATGGTTTTATCATCCGTCCAATCAAGAAGATGGATAATGCTTAAATGCAAATGCAGAAATCTCGAACTATGCTGCTACGCATAACATCACGGATTGGGTTGTGGAGTGAGAAATGCCTTCTAGAGAAGAGGGGATTTTCTCGGGGCTGCGTTCCGGTTGTTCCAATAGTTCCAGTTGTTCCAATTAATTTTGAGTGGGTTTATATCTTTTGCTTGTCCTTTTTCTTTGCTTCTTTATATTATATAACTTATTAATTATTAATTATTTATATATATAATATATATAAATATATATAAAATAGGGGTAGGTGGGATATGCTAAAAAAATAATTGGAACAACTGGAACTGGAACGCTTCCTCTTTTTCTAGAAGGCTTATTATCAGATAGTTAATACAAAAAAGTGGCATTCCAATTAATTGGAAGCAGTCTCAGTGTCTCAGTGTCTCAGTTAAAAAATAAGGGGGTATCATTTTCCCCTTTTTCTCTTTCTTTTCCTTTATCCCTTTTGTAACTTGATGATTATTAAACAATTATATATAAATATATAATATATATAAGAATAAAAGAAGAAGAGGGGGTACTTGAAAAACAACTGAGACAACTGAGACTGAGATTTTTGATGCCTTTAGCTGAAATCAAAAACAATTCTAACTCCCTATCAAGCAGATGTTTATGTGGATGGTATTCGTGCGTCTAAGTTTGTCACCTTCTTCTCGTAATCAGAAAAAAGAAAATATTTCTTCCAAAAAAGGGGCGTTTTTCGGGATTTTATTCGTATTTTTGCCCTGTCGTTTGATACGATTTCAACAACAAACAATTCAAAACCTAAATAAACTGTTGGATTATGAACATATTTAAAAAGCTATTTGGTGGGCAAAAGACTACTGAAGAAGTGAAACAGGAGAAGGAAAAGGGCTTCGACAAGGTGAAATATGAAGGTGTTCGTGCTCTCCGTATGCATCAATTTGACCTTGCTGCCAAGTTTTTGGAACAAGCTCTGCTGCTGAATGCTGAAGATCTGGAATGCCGCGACTATCTTTCTCGTGCCTACATCTCGATGGGCAACCTGCAGCAGGCTTATGCCCAGTTGCAGAAAATCTCGGAGGCACAGCCCGGCAACGTGGCGGTGTTGCTGCGTATGGCGGATGTGGCGTATATGATGGAGGATTACATCGCCATGACGGATGTGTGCGACAAGGCTCTGCAGCTGGATGCTGAGAATGTAGAGACGTATTTCTTCTATGCCAGAGCCTGCAGAGGGCTGGGCGATGCACCCCGTGCCGTGTCGATGCTGACAGAGGCGATAGGCAAGCGTGAGGATTTCTATGCCGCCCGATTGCTTCGTGGCAGCATCCTGTTGGATCAGGCTCAGCTTTCCGAGGCAGAACTCGATGCAACTTTCCTCTATGAGCATATTCCGGGCAACGAGGATGTGCTGTTGCTGAAGGCTCGTGTAGAGAAGGCGCAGGGAAAGATGGAGGAGGCTGAACAGACCTACGGTAAAGTGATGGATGTAAATCCTTTCTCTATTGATGCTTATCGCGAGCGCAGCGAGGTTCGCAGAAGTCTGGGTGATAGTGCCGGTGCTGCCGAGGATGAGGCTGCAGCCAAGGAAATGGGTGCCGAAATTCCGGAACCATCAGAGGGAATAGAGCAGAAAATAAAGGAAAAAATGCAGCAGTTGGACCCCTACAAGGTTTTCCATAACGAATACTGAATAATAGAATTTCATCTTTCTAACTGGAAAAAAATATTTTCCCAGTTAGAAAGATTATTTTTTATAACTACAAGTCGCCGTTCTATCTGATACCATTATCTCTATCGCTATTGTTCAGCTTACGGCTGCCTGTATGGTATCTGCGGCCATGGCTGAAGTTGAAGCTGGCAGCAAAGACAAGCATGTTGCCCTGATCAGCAAGGCGTACCTTGTTCTTCTGCTGCACATACTTGTTGAAAAGTTCATCCTTATACACGCAGCCATGAGGATAGAATACGAATAATCCGAGAACGCCAAACTGCCAGTTCTTATAACTGTAGGTTACGGCAAGATTGGAGGTTGGCTCTCCGCCGTTTGTCTTTTCTCCCCAAAAACTCTTTTCCACCTTATAGGCACCATAGCCAATGTTCCAATTGCCCGTCATGTACCGAATTTCTGCTCCATAACTGAAGTAATTGAACTCGTGGGAATAATCCAAACTCTTTGTCTTGACATTCTGATACTCGCACATAAGGTTTAAATCCAGATGATCCTTGATGAGGTGAACTTCAGGAGTCAACAACAGGTGCTTGTAATCATGACTCTTCTGATTCTCCGGTTTGCTCACAAAGAGATAAGAGCCATCCTCCCGCTTTTCGGGCAAGATAGAAGTAGCTATAGGCTTGTCGTAATACGTCCAGTTTCCCTCCAGGTACACAGACATCAGCGGAATGTTCCAGGAAGCCGACAAGGTATTGTTGTAGCCGGTAAATGGCTTCAGACCGCTATTGCCGTCACGCGCCTCAAAGCTGTTGGAATATTGGCGCAACTCGCTCAAGTCGGAAAGGCTTGGGATGTCTGACGTGATTTTGCTGCTCCATTTAAAACTCAGACGGTCGCTAGCCTTTGCCTGTAAAGTTACCTGTGGTCGAAACAGCCATTTGCTGTATCCGTTCTCCCCCTGATGGATGGAAGACCTGGTTGCGCCAACTCCCACCTGATAACTGAACCACTTCTGCTGTCCCTGTAGCTGGGTGAAAAGATAGAGATTGCTGTACTTCAATTCCGTATCAGCATTACTGCTTCCCACATAGATGTTATCTGTGTGGCTGATATTATATTGTCCACCTACCGATAAAGCCATCTGTTTCCAGTTCTTGCTGTATGTTCCTTCACCAATAAGAGAGCGCTTTCTACCAGTTGCATCATAACTGTAATCGGTCAGCGGAGCGTTCTTTACAGATTCATCCGGCGATTTGTTGAACGTATATTCCCTCATACGATATTGGTAATCTGTGCCGATGTAAGTACCCACCAGGTTCAGAGCCAGGTTCTGGTCATGGGGCATGTTGAGCGAATAATAAATGTCCAGAGATGGAATCTGCTCCAGCATTTTTCTGTTGTTTTGCAGATATTGATTTGCCTTGCCGCTTTCCTGATAAAGCTGGTTCATGCCTCTCACAGGACTGTTGTGATTGTAGAAATTCAACCGTACATTCAATGTATATTTGTCTGGCTCACTAAGATTATAACCCAACTGTACATTATTGGTGGTGTATAGGAACGGAGAATCATAACCTAAATAATTGCGATGTAGAGTTTCTCCTGTGGGCAGATGATAAGTACCGAGACTCTCATAGCTTCGTTCCTCTACCGAGCGATAGGAGAAACTGTAGTTGATGCTGAATTCCGATTTCTTCAGATTGTATTTGAAATAACCGTCGCTATTATTGAAACCAGCCTTGGTGCCTTGCATCGTAGAAACTCCACCCACATAACCGGCATAGCGTCGGCGGACCTGGTAGTTGATGACTGCATCCAGATTGCTGTCTCCATATTTGAGTCCAGGAACATTGATGAATTCCACCTTTGTAACTTCATCCGGCTGCAAAGCCAATACATCTTGCATGCTAGCCTTGACATCGTTGATGCGTATTTGCACATCTCCGCCCTTTAATGACAGAACTTTGCGTTCTGCTCGATTTACGATAATGGTAGGCAAAGACAAGTTGTCCAACAGATCATAACCATTGGAAGCCGTTTTCACCTGCTCTTTTGTAGGGAAGATGATTTGTCTATCTACTTTTTCTACAACCCTTGCGGCTTCAACGGTCACACCTTTCAACAGGTATGAATTCGCCTGCATCCTCACATTTCCGATGCGGGCAATAGGTACCAGCTTGCAAATCGTCTTGTAGCCTACGAACGAAACCTTCATGAGGACCTGCTTCTGTTGGCAGGGGATGACGAAATCGCCATTGGCGTTGCTCACGCCTCCACAGAGAAAGGAGGAATCCTTTGGGTTGAGCAGCTGGATATTGGCGAATTCTACAGGAAGATTGTGATTGTCTATCAGTCTGCCTATCAGCTTGCGCTCGCTCTTGCGCATGCACTCCACGGTGATGAGGCTGTCACCCACGGTCATCTGCATCGGATAGAAACCGATTACCTTGCGGATGGCATCGGGAATATTGGCTGTCTTCACGTTCTGGGTAACTGTGAAATCCTCCAGTTCGTTGTAGATGAAACTGATTTTGTAGCGCTTGGAAGCCTTGTCGAGGTCGATGAGGACGTCCGACATGCTGCGGTCGTGATAGTTGCGCTGGATGTGCTGTGCGCTCATCGCCAGGGCGAACGTGCACAGCAGGAATATGATGGCTGAAAATCTTCTCATAATGATGTCGCTTTTTATTTGTTATTTTACAATCAGCTCGTTTTGTTGCAATTCGATGTTTACATTCTCGAATTGGTTCAGTTCTTTTACGATGTTCTCGATGCTCGAATGACTGTTCCATTCGTAATAGAGACGGAGGGTCTTGTCCTCGTTATTCTCAAACTTCACTTGTAAATCATAATAAGAAGCAATCTCTGAAATCATCTGCTCGAAAGCCACATTCTCGAAAGTCTTGTGAATGGCTGGCTTTTCTGGTTTCGGATGAGTCAGGGAATCCTTTGCTGCTACCTGCTTTGTGGAATCTGATTTTATGACTTCCGGATGAGTGTCTGCGGTTACCTGGGTTGGTTCCTGGCTGCGCTTGATGTAAGTATGGATTGCGGCAAAGGCAATACCCGAAATCAAGACAAAGCCGGCGATGGATGCAGCCAGTTTACGCCAGGAAGTTATAGGATGAGTTGCTTCTTCCTGAAGTTGATGCTCCTGGCTGAATTTCTCCCATTCCTCATCTACATTAATAATAGGAGAGGGGCTTTCAAGTGCAGAATCCACTTCCACCATCGTCTGATAGAGTTTTCGGCATTCCTCATCCTGCAATATTTCACGAATCTCCTCATCAGAATACTTCTCCTGATGGTCGATGATATCCAGTATTTTTTCAAACTTGTCCATAATAAATCTGCTAAGGGTTAAACTTTTGCTTTAATTTTCTGATGCCTTGCGCCAGATGCTTATAAACTGCCACTTCGCTGATGCCCAATTCCGTAGCAATCTCCCGATATTTCAGTTTCTGCCGAAAACGGAGATCGAGTACCTTGCGGGTTTGTGGCGTGAGCTCAGCATCCATATAAGCCTGAATTGCCTCGTACTTTTCGGTCTCCCTTTCTATTTCGGCAATCGTCGCTTCCAGGGGAACTATCGAAGGCGAAGTATCGGCTTTCAGGAGGTGATGAACCCGGTCTTTCATCTTCTGTCGGCTCAACAGGTTGAGGCATTTATGGCGCACACACACCAGAAGATAGCTCCCGGCGTTAGTGGAAGGCAGGGGCGAATCGCTGGCTATTGTCTCGTTATCAAGACCCAGTTGAGTCTTTCCGTCGAGCACATCGGCAAAGACTTCGCTCACCACATCCTTGCTGGCTGCATCATCCTTCAGAAGTACCCTGGCCAATTGGTACATCCTCAGATAATGCTGCCGGAAGAGCTGTTCTATCGTTTCTTTGTTTATTTGCATTACTTTATTTCTTTTCTTTTGCCTATATTACAATCGAATTTTCATTTTCCTAACCCTTAGCAGAATATTTTTTAATGCAAATTTTTAAATAAATGAGAGCTTGATTGTGCGGATTGCAAATCCGCAAGAAGTAGGTCGAACCTTTTTTGACTCCGGATTGCAAATCCGGAGGAACGCCTAGCGGGCTTGCTCCTTCTTCAGATGCTTATAAAGCCACAGGAAGGCGGGAATGAGGAAGAGATCTGCCATGACCCACGCCACAGGGTCGCCGAAGCAGACACCCGTCCAAGCCAGGGCAGGCACCAGCCAGAGACTCACACCGCATCTCGCTATCATTTCCATCACGCCACTCAGCATCGAGAGATTGCTGTAACCCAAGCCCTGGATGCTGTAGCGCAGGATGGTGAGCAAGCCCAGACAAGGATAGAAATAGTTGGCTATGCGCATAAACTGGGCTGCATAAGTCACTACTTCCACCTCGCCCTTATCCACGAAGAGCATCATCATCTCGTCGGCAAACGGATAGATGAGCAGGAAGGTGAAGACGAAATAAACCAGCATCATCCTGATGGAAGCCCTTACGCCCTGACCGATTCTATCCAGCTTCCTGGCTCCCAGGTTCTGACCGCAATAGGTAGCCATCGCCACTCCGATGTTCTCGAATACGCAGGTAAAGAGATATTTGATGCGCATAGAGGCTGTGAATGCAGCCACATAAACCGTTCCCAGAGCGTTGTTGGCACTCTGCAGCATGATGAGACCGATGGCAGTAATGGAGAACTGCAATCCCATCGGGACGCCGTTGTTCAGCAGAATGCTTATCTTCTTGTTGTCGAATTTCCTTTCCTCGCCCTTCGGAATCAGAATCTGCATCTTCTTCTTGATAAACCAGATACAGAGCAGCACGGAGATTCCCTGCGAGAGCCAGGTGGCAATGCCCGCACCCTCTACGCCCAGTCCCATGCCGAGAATCAGAATGCCATCGAGAATGATGTTGATGACGGAGGCGGTGATGAGGAAATAGAATGGCTGCTTCGAGTTGCCTAGGGCACGGATCTGACCGGAGAGCAGGTTGTAGGCGATGGTAAAAGGAATCGCCGCAAACTGCAGCATCAGGAATATGTAGGCATCATCGAACACCTCCTTCGGCGTATTCACCAGGTGCAGAATCTTTCCGCAGAAGATGCAGGAAAGAAAGGTGATGACCACGGCAAATACCACGGCGATACGGATGCTGTTGCTCACGTAAGCCCGCATCTTGGCATAATCCCTGGCACCGAAAGCCTGGGCGATAGGAATGGCAAAACCGGCACAGGAGCCGTTGCAGAAGCCCATAATGAGGAACATGATGGAGCTGGATGCGCCTACTGCCGCAAGAGCTCCTACGCCAATCCATCTTCCCACAATGGCGGCATCGATGATGAGGTACATCTGCTGGAGGATGTAACCCAGGATAAGCGGAATCGCAAATTTGATGATGGCTTGCAAGGGCGAACCTACAGTCATGTTGTTTGTTGACTTTGAACTTTGAGCTTTGAACATTGAACTTTATGATTAGTTTTTGTTATCCTAGAAATATAAAAAAGAAGGAGGATACACTCTTTATTTGAGCGCATCTCCAATCTTCTGTTTGATTTGTGCCATTTTGTTGCGGCGTTCAATGGAAAACGTATCCCCGTGGGTTTCCACATAGTCGAAGAGCATGAAGGCCTTGTTCAGCAGTTCATCTCTTGTAGGTTGCCCCACGGTATCCGCCTCGTGATAATAGAGCTCGGCAAGCATATCCATTTTGGAGAGACGTTTCTCCTCGTCGTCGATTCCTGCCATTGCCTTCATCACGTCCTCGATGGTGGCGATGCTGTAGAAGGCGTAAGGGCCCACGTATTGATTGTAGAGCTCCTTAATCTTCTCACGTCTCACCTCCACCTCTTTCTTTTCGAGCATTCTTTCGAGTGCCGCCATAAACTCGCGAATCAGTCGCTGTATGTAGTCTCGTTGTAGCATATTGTTGTCTTAACTCGTTTGTATAGTTATTTTATCCGTTATTGTTGATTGCCTCCACATACTCCCACAGTTTCTTGTAGAAAGGATGCTTCGTCATCGTGTCCTTGTTGCCCAGGATGATGAGCTTCATGCGGGCTCTCGTCATCGCCACGTTCATGCGGCGAAGGTCTTTCAGGAAACCTATCTGACCTTCATCATTGGAACGTACCAGCGAGATGAGTATCACGTCTCTTTCCTGCCCCTGGAAACCATCCACCGTGTTTACGCTGATGAGGCGGCGGTAAGGCTTGAAGAACTCATACTTCTTGATGAGCTTCTTCAGATACTGCACCTGGGCACGGTAAGGTGAAATGATGCCTACGTCGATGCTCTCACTCAATACCCGCTGCTTGCCTATCTTGGTGAAGTATTCCGCCAGGGTCAGCAGGGTAAGCTCGGCTTCTGCCTTGTTGATACGCCCGAAACTCTCACCCACAAACTGCTCCTTGAAGTTCAAATCAGAATTCTGATTGGTTGCAGATGCAGAAGATGATGCAGATACAGAAGATGATGCAGATGCAGAATCTTCAGGTGCATCTCCTCCTTCTATGGTTATCTGATTCTCCTCGTTCGAAGTATCAATCCACGTTATCGGATGGTCGTAATCCAATACGCTGCGGTATTTGATCTGTGGCGCACTCTCCACCTTGCCCCCGTAGAACCAGTCGCTGGAGAATCGCATGATTTCGTCGTTCATGCGGTATTGGATTTTCAGCAGGGTTACTACCTCCGGCTTGTTTTCGGCGATGCGCTCCATCAGGGTCTTGCCCAGTCCGGCTCTTAATGCCGCAATACTCTTTACGGTAGGCGGCAGCTGACAATGGTCGCCCGCCAGAATCACCCGGCTGGCTCTCTTCATCGGAATCCAGCAGGCGGCTTCCAAAGCCTGGGCTGCCTCGTCGATAAACAGGGTGCCGAACTTCATGCCTTCCAGCAACCGGTGGGCAGAACCCACCAGGGTGCAGGCGATGACACGCGCCTCGCCAAAGAGTTCAGAATTGATGCGGATTTCTATCTCGGCGGCACGGCTCTTCAGCCTATCCATCTTCTGATGATAGTTCTCGCTGCCTTTCTTCCTGTTTTTCCTTAATTCTCTGATTGCCTTGCGGATAGCCCAGAGCTGCGGATAGTCGGGATGACTCTCGAAACGGCGCTCGTAGGTGAAGCCCAGCATCTTGTCGTTCACGCGGGTAGGGTTTCCGATACGGAGCACATTCACGCCTCTATCCACCAGTTTTTCAGAAATCCAGTCCACCGCCATATTGCTCTGTGCACACACCAGCACCTGACTCTCTCGCATCAGGGTTTCGTTGATGGCTTCCACCAGGGTGGTGGTCTTTCCGGTTCCCGGAGGTCCGTGAACGATAGCCACGTCCTTCGCCCAAAGCACCTCGTTCACAGCTCTTTCTTGGGTAGGATTGAGCCATGGGAACTTCATCGGTTCGAAGGAGAATCTGCCAGCCTTCTGATGCGAATAGAATAAATCGCGGAGATAAGCCAGACGGTTGTTCTTTGCCTTCATCACTCTATCCAAGGCTTCAAACATCAGCTTGTAGCTGGTTTCGTCAAAGGACAGCTGTACGCCGATAGGCTCCGTAGATTGCTGCAAATCGAGCAATGGGGCAGAGTCGGGCACGGTAATCACCATTCTGTCGCCATCCACATAGCTCACGGTTCCCGTAAAGGAAAAATATTTTATACTTTGAACTTTTCTGCCCTGGTCCTCATTCTTGCCCATCTTCTTGACCATAAAGAACATGACGGGGCGACCGAACTCAAAGTTGTGCTCGATATCCTGATCAGAGGTGCGGAAGACCTCAATGGCTGTTTGATTCAGCGAATTATAAAAGCTTTTTCCCACACGGAGCGGGAACCAGGCATCACCTCGTTTCACCTTGCGCTGCATTCCCATCTGTTCGGTGAGCTTGCGGAAGGCTTCCTTCTCGGTGTAATACTCCAGCTGGAGTAGGGTGCGTTGTTGCAATAATGCCTGAATTGGTGAAATCTGTTCCATATAGGATGCAAAGTTACACCAATTCAGGCAAAAATAAGAAGATAATAGGATAAATTATCTAAAATTTATTTCATGATGCGTTCTACGTCCTGGATGGTGCGGTTGAACGGACCATTGTGCTCCAGCTTGATGGTGCACATGGCAGCCGCAAACTTGCCTGCCTCGGTAGGAGTGGCACCCTGCAGTCGCTTGTAGAGATAACCGGCAGAATAGGTGTCGCCGCATCCGGTAGCATCCACCACCTCGTGAGGCGGATAGGCAGGAATCTCATAGAAGGTATCATCCACATAGACGAGCGAACCCTCGCTGCCCAGCGTGATGATTACCTCGGTAACTCCCCACGAATGCATCAGCTTCGCAGCCTCGCGTGGCTCCTTCAGCCCCGTGATGGTCTCCATCTCCGTCTCGTTCACCTTCAGATAGTAGGTGTTCTTCAGCACTTCCAGCTTATCCTTCCAGTCTATCGGATACACCTTCTCGTCTCTCACCTCGCGCAGATAGCCCTGTACGTCGATGGAAACCCTTCCGCTGCGCGAGAGGAATTCCACTACCTCGGGCGAGAAATCATCGCTCAGCAGGCTTCCCAGGTGATAGACCTTTGCCTCCACGTGCTCCAGCTGTCTGATGGTGAATGGATCAGCCTTGGCAAGCACACGCTGCTTGCGCTCGTTCTGGTTTTCTCCGTAGATATTCTCGAAGAAGACGGTATTGCGCGATGGATTGAGGGTTACTTCTATGCCCGCCTGGCGCATCTTTTCTACAGGCTCTGTTTCTGTTGGATCCATTGCCGTGATGAGCGAAAAGCTCACATCCTTAGGCAGTTGGTTGATGGCGTAGGCGAAGTAGAACGATGTGCCGCCAGCCATGTAAACAGTTCTGTTTGGGGTAACTATCTTATCTTTGGTTACGTGCCCTATACAACAAATATCTTTCATCTATTTCTATTTTAAACGGGTGCAAAGGTACAAAAAAACTTTGAGTTAGATTTGGTTTTTTGCTTTAAATTCAGCTTTTATTGCAAATATTTAGAAGAAAAGGGCGTTTTTCTTTTGTGATGTTCTTATTTTAATGTACCTTTGCAGCAGAATTTAGTAAACTGAACATTATCACGAGAAAAGATTGAAACTTATATTATGTGGTTTGATCATTTAATCAACGTGCATTCGGCGGTGCAAGGCATCGTCATTCTTTCATTGATTTGTACCCTAGGTCTTGCCCTGGGCAAGATTCATGTCAAGGGAATCTCCCTCGGCATAGCTTTCGTATTCTTTGTGGGCATCGTGGCGGGCCATCTCGGACTCTCCATCGACGAGAACATGCTGGAGTTTGCCGAGAGCTTCGGACTCACCATGTTCGTGTATGTGCTGGGTCTCTATGTGGGTCCCAACTTCTTCGGTTCGATGCGCCACGAGGGCATCTCGCTCAATCTCTGGAGCCTGGCTGTCATCGCCGTGGGCACCGTATTCTCGCTTGCCCTGTGCCTGGTGCTGCCCGTGAGCCTGCCCGATATGGTGGGCATTCTCTGCGGTGCCACCACCAATACTCCGGCTCTGGGTGCTGCCCAGCAGGCGCTGCAGCAGCTGGGATTGCCTAGCGGCGGAGCTGCCCTGGGCTGTGCGGTAACCTATCCTCTGGGCGTTGTGGGTGTCATCCTGGCGATGATGTTCCTGCGCAAGCTCTTCGTAAAGCCTGAGGACCTGGAGATCCGACGTGCCGATGAGGATGACCATACATCCATCGGACAGTACGTCATCGTAAACCCGGCTCTCAACGGCAGTACCATCGCCGAAATCTCGATGATGACCCATCGCAAGTTCATCATCTCCCGTGTATGGCGAGGCGAGCAGGTCATCGTTCCGGAGGCTGATACCGTGCTCCATACCAACGATAATGTGCTCGTGGTTACCAATAAGGATGAGGCAGCTGCCATGCAGATACTCTTCGGAAAGAAGGTGGATAAGGAGTGGAATAATGATAAGGTGGACTGGAACGCCATCGATGCCAAACTGGAGAGCAGAATCATCGTGATGACCCGTCCGGGACTCAATGGCAAGCGACTGGGAAGCCTGCAGATGCGCAATACCTATGGCGTGAATGTGAGCCGAGTGCTGCGTGGTGATATCCGACTGCTGGCTACCGACGACCTCCGTCTGCAGTATGGCGACCGCCTGACGGTGGTGGGCGACCCTACGAGCATAGACCATGTGGAGCAGTTCCTGGGCAATGCCGTGAAGACGCTCAACGAGCCTAACCTGGGCGCCATCTTCCTGGGTATCATTCTGGGACTCGCCGTGGGAACCATTCCGCTGAATATTCCGGGAATGACGGCTCCCGTACGTCTGGGTATTGCCGGTGGTCCTATCGTAATGGGTATTCTGATTGGTGCGCTGGGCCCTAGGGTGCAGTTCATCTCTTATATGACGCGTAGTGCGGGACTGATGCTCCGCGAGCTGGGTCTTGCCCTGTATCTGGGCAGTCTGGGCCTGTCGGCTGGTGGACAGTTCTTCGAGACGGTGGTTCGTCCCGAGGGTTTGATGTGGGTAGGCATCGGTTTCCTCATCACGGTGGTTCCGGTTATCATAGTGGGCTTCATCATCCTGAAGACCAAGAAGTACGATTTCGGCAGTATCTGCGGCATTCTCTGCGGTAGTATGGCGAATCCGATGGCGCTTACCTATGCCAACGAGACCCTGGATGGCGATACGCCTAGCATCAGCTATGCTACGGTTTATCCGCTCGGCATGTTTATCCGAGTCATCATCGCCCAGGTCATCATCATGTTCTTCGTCTGAAGGGCTTAACTTGGAAAACTTGAATAAAAATAGACAGAAAAAAGGCTGGTTTCGTTTAGAAATCAGCCTTTCTCTTTATCGTTATTTTCTTACCCGTCAGGGGATGTTCGAAGGTAATCTCCTCGGCATGTAGATGCAGTCGGGCAGCCTTCTCGTTGCCGTAGAGCGGATCGCCCAGGATGGGTGCATTCAAACCCTCCTGATGGGCACAATGCACACGCAGCTGGTGGGTTCTACCCGTCTTGGGATAGAGGGCGATGCGGAGATGGGAGCCGTCGATGCGCTCCAGGATTTCATACTCCGTAATGGCCTCCTTGCCCTGCTCGTGATTCACTATCTGGCGAGGGCGGTTCAGATAATCGGGCAGCAGCGGAAGGGAGATGATTCCTTTTTCCGGAATCTCCTTTTCCGAAATCTCTTTTTCTGAAATGATGGCGATGTATTTCTTCTGTATCTGATGATTCAGGAACGCTTGCTGCAGACGATGATAGGCAAATTCTGTCTTGGCAATCAGCAGCACGCCGCTGGTCGCCATGTCCAGCCGGTGAACGATGAGCGGACCGGTTGCTTCGGGATATTTCCGTCTCATCAGCGCATAGACCGACGGCTGGGCTGCATCTTTCCCCGGCACAGACAGCAAACCTTCGGGCTTATGGATGACCGCAATTTCTCTATCCTCATAAAGTGTTTCCACCTTATTATATATTGATAGGTTGATGGCTTCCGGTTCGAAGGTTGAAGCAGGCAGCATCCAATGCAGTATCGGCTTGCACTTGCCGTTGCAGGCAGGATAGAACTGCAGGTGGTGACGGATTTCCTCCTTCGGGCTTTCTCCCCACCAGAACATAGCCATCTGCAGCGGTTTGTAACCATGCTGGTAGGCATATTGCAGCAGTTTCGGTTCGCAGCACTCGCCGCTCCCGGCTGGCGGCACCATCTTCAGGGCTGCAATCCTGCTCGTAGCTATCGCCGCCTGCGGATACTCCTTCAGGGCTTCATCTCTGAAAATCTCCAGCAGATCCTTGCTTTCTCCCTCCTGGTTCAGCATTCTGAACTGCGAGAAAAGCCATTGCTGCAGGGCATCAGAGAGTTGCTTGCGCAGCTGCTTCAGCCTCAGTATATTCTCCTGATAATCCTCAAATTCCGTTTCCAGGGCTGTCTTTTCCGAGAGCGATTTCTTCAGTCGGCGCAGTTCAGCCTTCATAAACTGGCTTTCCCTGATCATCTCCGCCTCTTCCGCTTCTGATAGGTTTCCAGCCTCTCTGCGGCTGTCACGCTTTGCCTTCGCTTCCTTCATCTTCTCCTGATAGGCGGCGATGGTACGCTTCCGCTCCTCCTGCAGTTGCTGGATCAGGGTTCTGGCTTCCTTCATCCTTTCATCCTTCTCCAGGTGGCTGATGCTCTGGTTGATACGGGAGATTTCCGCCTCGTGGGTCTTGAAGTAGCCGTCGGGCTGCAGATAGTCGAATACGGCAGGCACGAAGTCCTCCCAGTCGCTTCTTCCGCCAATCTGTCCGCTGTAGGCTGCCAGGTATCCCCATTTTGGGACATCGGTATCTGTTTTTACATTTTCTACGATGAGCACGCCAAACATTTTGCCGCGCGCAATCTCTTCCTGCCAGTCTTCTCGTCTGGCAAGCATCTCCTGCACTTCCCTGCACGCCTGGATGCAGAGCGGATGCGGTTCGTAATCCAAAGGATTGTTCATCCTTGCAGGAACATTTTCTGAAGTATGATGGAATGGATGGAAAATCATGCTGCAAAGGTACAAAAAAAATGCAGAAGTCTTGGTTTATCCACAGAAAAATCTTACTTTTGCACCATTAAAAGAAAAATTAAGATATGCAAACGAAAAATAACAATATATTCTACCATCTGGTAGCCTTCCTGACGGTGGCGATCTGGGGAACCACCTTCGTTTCCACCAAGGTGCTGATGCTGAACGGGCTTTCTCCTGCTCAGATCTTCACCCTGCGTTTCAGCATCGCCTACGTGCTGATGCTGGCGTTCAATCATCGCCGTCTCTTTGCCGATTCCTGGCAGGATGAGGCTAAGATGGCGCTGCTGGGCATTACGGGCGGTTCGCTCTATTTCTGCAGCGAGAATGAGGCGATGAACTTTACCACCACCACCAATACCTCGCTCATTGTCTGTTCGTGTCCGCTCTTTGCCACCCTGCTGGTTCGTCTGGTCTATAAGGATTCCAACCGCATTCATATCGTCCAGCTGCTGGGTTCTCTTCTGGCATTTGTGGGTATGATCATCGTGGTATTGAACGGCAGGTTTGTGCTTCATCTTTCTCCGGTGGGCGATGCATTGGCGTTTACGGCGTGTATGTGCTGGGCGATTTATTCGCTGCTGATGAAGTCAACCACGGGCGATTACAGTCCTGCATTCATCACCCGCAAGGTGTTTTTCTATGGTGTTCTCACCATCTTGCCTTATTATATCTTCATTCCGGGTTTTCCTTCGCTCGAGGTATTCACCCGTCCGCAGGTATTCGGCAATCTGCTCTTTCTGGGCTGCCTTGCCTCTATGATCTGCTTCCTCACGTGGAATTGGTGCATCTCAAAACTGGGCACGGTAAAGGCCACCAACTGGGTGTATTTCAATCCGATAACCACGATGATTTTCGCCTCATGGGTGCTTGGCGAGCAGATTACCCCCTATTTTCTGGCGGGTGCCGCCTGCATCCTGATAGGAATGTATGTGGCGGATAAGAAAACGAAAGGGGAGCAGTAATAGATATAAAAAAAGAGGGTGCGTCATTAGTCTATGACGCATCCTCTTCTTTTTTTAGTATTTGTGTTGTTCTACGACATGCAGCTCGTCACGCCCAGAGAGGCGGCGATAGCGGTTAAGATAGATAGTACTATCTGAAATACTGTTTTCCAGGTTTCTTTCTTCATAAGCAGTTTTTTTTAGTGATTAATGATTTACAAACTTACGTTGTCGCCGCCGCCGTCAGTTCCGCTGTCAGTTCCGCCGCCAGTGCCCTGGCTAGTGCCACCGCCGCCCTGCGATGTTCCGCCGTTATCCTTGTTGGTCTCGCCGCCAGCGCCCTGGCTAGTATCACCACCACCTGGCGTATTTTCAGTTCCGCCGCCATCCTCAGCCCCGGAGGTATAATCATCGTATGCCACGATCTTGGTGAGCTTCTTCAGCTCGGCATTGCTCCAGGTCTTCGTGTTTCTTACAATCAGGTGCACGCCCAGCACACTTGCAGCAGTTACCTTCTCCTTGCTCACCTCGCCACGTGAAGTCATACCGATGGAGAACAATCCGAGGTCGGAGAAACGAACGCTCTTGCCGTCCAGAATCAGATGCTTCAGGCAATCCAAAGTATCCATCAGCACACCGTGGATGGTGCCTCGGCTGTATGGAGAATTGTGCTCAGAGATATGAGTCACGAAGTCCTCGAAACTCATCTCACGGTCGCTCACGGCAGTAGCATACCAGAGCTTCTTACCTGCGTTCTCACCCGTCTGAGGGGTACGTGTAATCTTACGATACTTACTAGTTCCTTGTCCCATAATCAATCAGTTTTTAAAGGGTTAATAATTCAATTTTTAATGGTTACTCATTCAGTTTTTTGTCACTCATCCGATTGGCGCCTTATCTCTGAATGACGGTGCAAAGATACGGCTTTTTTCTGGAACCACCAAATTTCAGGGTGTGATAAGGGCCGATTTTCAGCAGCTTTTAATTTGAAACTACGTTAATAATCCTAACTCGTAAGATAGAGAAGAGAGAAATATAGAGTTGCTGGCATAAAAACATAGAGATTCAGTCTAAACTACTATTAAATAATCATTTAACCCATTATAAGGCGTCTGTCATTCTTCCTCGAAATCGTACTCAATTACTCAGTTACTCAATTACTCAGTTTTATTCTGCCCGTATGTTTCTTCCTGTATAGATAGTATATTATATATTTATATATATATAAAAATATATAATATAAAAAATATACTTTCAATTTATAACCAAGTTACAGGTATAGGGGTCTAGAAATAAACTGAGTAATTGAGTAACTGAGTAATTGAGTCAAATCGACCAAATCCTAGCTTCGTGTCTGTATCAACAGATAATCTCCGTGTGGCTTCTTCTGATGTAAATAAAACTCTAAATATGACTCTCAAAATACGCTCAAAGATTTGCATATTCCTCTACCGCCATCTGATCTACCGCCATCTGATAAGTAGGTTTACTACCTACTGCTTCTGTGATAACATCCGGCACATATCCACTCGTCACCTCAATTTAACTGGTATTTAATTAAAAATACGTTTATTATTGTTAAAGCATTCTAAAACGGGGGGGATTTTGTAGTATCTACAAAGTTATATACCTTTGCAATCAGAAATCAGTCTCCAAGTAATATACAAGGGGATTGGTTGAAATATGTTGAGGACCATTTGATAAGTCATAATAGGTTTATATTGGTTTACAACAATGTTTATATTGCTTAATAACAATGTTTTATATTGCTTAAAAACAATGTTTTATATTGCTAAACAACAATACAACAGTAAGATTCCGGGTAACCGGATAAATAGTTAATATAGTAAGTGACAAATGAAAAAGATAGCAGTTTTGCTGTTTGTTATTTTGGGAAATAAAACAGTAGGTTACACACAAGATTTCGCCCTGAAGACGAACGGACTCTACTGGGCGACAACCACACTCAATATGGGCGTGGAGAAGGCAATCAGCAACCAGGTAACCCTGGAAGCAGATGTAGCATACAACCCCTGGACATTCAGGGAAGACAAGAAGATGCACCTTCTCTTGGTACAGCCAGAAATGAAATACTGGCTGTGCGAAAAGTACGAAGGACATTTCGTAGGTATCCACCTGCATGGTGCTCAATTCTACGGAGGTTTTGGCAGCAAGCTCTACGATGGCTACTTGGCTGGCGGAGGCGTAACATACGGTTACGACTGGATTCTATCCCCTCACTGGAACCTGGAGGCAGCCGTCGGTGTGGGATACGCCCACCTCTGGTACAAGCGAAGCCCTAACTTGCCCTGCATCAAGTGCCAGGAAAAGAAGAACGATAACTATATCGGTCCTACCAAGGCTGCGCTATCATTAGTCTATATCTTTTAAAAAAAAGTGCATCATTTAATCACAAAGAACATTATGGATGATAGAATGAAACTCAAAATAGTATATCTGGCTATTGCAGGTGTAGGCTTGGCTCTTCTGACGACTATGTCTTCATGCAGCAAACAGAATATAGTAAGTGATAAAAAGATTACATGTACTCCCGATTCCTTTATGCTTCTGCCAGATAGCAACAATCAGGCTGCACTCAACCTTCAGGTTCATATCCCGAAGCATTATTTCTCGAAGAGAAGCCGTCTCTTCGTAATACCCGTATTGACAGACAGCGACAGCATCGTGGCTAAATACAAGCCTATAGTGCTGGATGCGCCAATCTACAGCAGGAAGATGGAACGTAAATGGGTGCTCGACAGCATTGCTGATCCATACGATTCTATTGCACAGAGAGTTACCAACACAAAAGTAGATTTGTCCGTGTTATATAACGACACCATCACCCTGCCTGCCAACTTCCATAAGGGAAGCCTCGTGGCAGTGGCTTCTGCCGACGGATGCGGCGAATGCCGTGCCATCAGCCATACCAAGATAGCCGATGTATTCCGTCCGGAAATCAAGAAGCAACTGCATCTCAACTGGATGAAGCATACCTTCGAGATCAAGCCGAAGATAAGAAAAGGAAAGGGCGTGGCACGACTTGAGTTTGCTATCAATAAATATGATATCAATCTCAAGATGAGCAACAACCAGGCAGAGCTCGACCACATGTTGAGCGATATAGCTCCAGTGCTCAGCGACAGCCTCGCTACCCTCACTTCTTTGGGCATCTATGGTCTGGCGTCAGCCGACGGCCCGCTGAAGTTTAACACCCCACTTTCCCGCAACCGTGCCAACTCAGCCCTGAAGTGGCTGCTTGCGCACATAGAGAATGGCGACAAGGTGAAGAAGATAGCCCGTATCGGTTCACGCCCTGAAGGATGGCAGCCAGTATTGGATGCGATGGTGGCCGCCGGCGATGCCGACAGCACGATGGTGAAGAACATCCTGACCCGATATGCCAACTTCAACGATGATGTGCAGGAGCGCTATATCCGCCGCCTGCCTATCTGGAACAGCATCAAGAAGAAGTATCTGCAGAAGAGCCGTAGCGTGGAATACACCTACACCTACATCATCAAGAACTTCACCACCGATGAAGAAATGCTGCAGATGTACGAGCTCCGCCCAGATGCCTTCAGCGAAGATGAGTTCCTGCATGTGGCACAGATTGCAGAGAGCGCAGAAAAGCAGAAGCAGGTATATGAGACGACTTTGAAATATTACCCTATGTCGAAGATTGCTGCCAACAATCTTGCCATCCTACTCGAGAAAGAAGGCAAGGTGAATGTGGCTGAAGAGATATTGAACCGCCAGAAGGTAGAAGAGACTCTGATCAGCCAGAAGGCACTCACAGAATAAATTACAGCGTATGACAAGATTAAAAGTTATCATATATGGTATGGCACTGGCTATGTCATTCACCTCGTGCGTTCGTGAAGATCTGGACCAATGTCCTCCTCTGCGTATCAACATCGAGGTGAAAGACAAGAATTATTTCAATGTTGATCAGACTGCACCCGAAGAAAAACGAGATGAAAAACAGCCATTTAGATCATTCATCCCGACTCTTTCCTATCGTCTGAGCCGACTCAACGACGACGGCACTCAGCAGGTTGTCGTAGAAGAAAAAGGTTTCGGAGTAGAGGGTGATGGATTAACTTATCCTGTAAGCTTCGACCCCGATATGCCTTTCGGAAAATACGTCTTTACGGTATGGGGAGGTATGAAGACGCGAGGCGAACTCAATCTGGATAAAAACGAACTGTTGCTACATCCGGAGCACAGTCAGGGCGATGATGTTTATCAGGTTTGCGATACCCTCGTCTATGATGAAAACCATTATTGCTATACCAGCGAGATGGAGCGCACCAAGGGTAAACTGGTTATATGGACAGAGAATCTTCCTGCCGGGTATCACCTGATGGATGCTGAAGTAAGTCAGCTCTATGGAATAGTAAATCCAAGTTTCCTATATTCTGAAGAGACCAGCGTCTTTCATGAATCGGAAATTGAAGCTGGCGCCAAGACCAAGACCTCTATTTTCCTGGCTCCTTCTTTCCAGAAGGAAGAGTCGGTGGTGGATGTCAATTTCTATAAGAATAGTAGCGAAGGTGGAGGCAGCAGTTCTTCTGTGTTGACGCCTGATGACGTGAAGGTAAGCATGGAGCGCAATAAGATTACGGTGCTGAAATATGTGTACGATTCCGACCGCAATCGCTTCACCATCTATATGAAGGTGAATGACAACTGGGAGGAAATTCACGGCATGATACTGGATTGATAATTAATTTATACTCAATTTTTAAATTTATAATTTATGAAAAAAGGTATGTTTTTTGCGCTTGCAGCAAGCAGCTTGCTGTTCAGCGCATGTAGCAGTGACGACGCTGTGGTTAGCACAGAGGGTCAGAATGAGGCAGTACAGCAGATTGTATTGCAGGTAGCAAGTAGTGGTGATGGCTTGACAACACGTGCAGGCCGCCCATTGTATTCTTCACAGGCTTTGCAGACTATCCAGAATGTTCGCGTCGTAATTTACAACGCAGATACGAAGAAGATTGTCAAAGACGCAACGCAGGACTGGACAAAGAGTACTACTTATAACAATCATGGACATGGACGCCAGTTTACTCTTACTTTCAAGGGTAATGATAGACTGGAGAAAGGTAACTACAAGGTTATGGCTGTAGGTTACAGCAATGAAAGTGACTACGAGTATTCTTTGAATGCAACAAGTGCAGTTGGCCTTACTTACGATGACATTACTGCAACCTTGAAGGCAGGCAAAAAAGAAGCAGAGGAAGTATTCGCTGGTGATGCAGATCTTAAAATCGGAGATGACAAGAAGATCACCAACCTTACTTCTGGTGAGGAGAATGGCGTAGCAGTAACCTTGCATCGTCAGGTAGCTGGTAGCTTCGGTTATTTCCAGAACATTCCTGCAAGTGTGAATGGCAAAGCAGCCGCAACCCTTCGTCTCGTAGTAAGAGATAAGAATGATATGTTGACTTTCAAAGACTTCAACAGCTCATTCACTGCTAATGGAGCAACTGGCAGCACTATCAAGTATTATGTTAATGGTTCTAAATCTACAAGTGCTGCTACTGCAGATGCACAGTTCAAAGATGGCGGCAACGGTTATGTGCTCTACTCTATCGATTTGAAGACATGGTTCCCTGAACTTGATAAAAACAGTGACGGTCTGCTGAATGCTGAAGATACCTGGAAGCACCCTGATGATGTAAAGACTCAGGTTGTGAAGGGTTCTGTATTCGGAAGCAACTTCGTCATTCCATTTAATTACGCAAAGGGTAAGAACACCATGGAGCTTCAGCTCTTGGATGCTAAAAACAATATCATCAAGACTTGGACCGTTTCTATCCCAGCAGCAGATGTAAATATTGATGCCACAAATGGAAATGTTGCAGACGCAAGTCCTTCTATCTTCAACGTGGTTCGTAACCACATGTACAACTTGGGCGTGAAGACTTCAAATGGTACAACAACTGATCCAGATCCAAATAAACCAGATCCAGATCCAAATAAACCAGATCCAGATAAACCAGATCCAGGTAAAGACGAGCCAGAAGACTTGACCAAATCTCAGAACCTCATCTTGAAGGTGAACGACAACTGGGAGGCTATCCACAAGTTGGAGCTGGGTGATTAATCTTACTACGTGCTCATAATATAGGCAGTATTAAGAAAAATATATCCAAGGGATGCACAGTGCCCGCTATAGGCACTCGCATCCCTTACTATCCCAACATCACAATATTTAATTTATCATTCATTTTATACGTAATTCCCATTCAAATCGAATAGGCGAACATTGAAATCGAATAGACGAATATGATGAGAAAATCTATAAAAAACAGTTTAAATATAATCCTCGCTGCCAGTCTCCTAATGAGCTGCAGCGCAAGCAATGATGCGCCTGATACCCTCGCCGACGGCTCGCATGCCGTGAAGTTGGACATGAGAGTGGGTGTAAGCGCAGGTGTCGTTACCGGCTCACGAGAACTTGATACATGGGATGGAGCACAGCAGGTGAATGATATGAGAATCTACGTCTTCAGATGTCCCGAAGACAAGAAGGGCACCTCAGAAGAAGCATATACCTATTGCATCCCTATTGAAACGGAAGCAGCCAAGAATGGTTACTATTCCGTTGACGCATTCAACAATAGAGAACCCTACTATTCTGCCGAGCACCAGAACATGCCCGAGCAGCATCTATACACCTTCGTACCCTATCTGCAGAACGGCTACTACTACCAGTTTTTAGCCATAGGAAGAGATGACAAATACACAACGAACAAAGTACTTACAGAACCCAAATTCACTGAAAAAGAAACGAAACTGGAGGACGCAAGAATCGCCCTCACCGAGGAGGCAAAAAACAGCGCCAAACTCGGTATCCTCAATACCACAGAACTGTTTAGTGGCATCCTGCAAGACGAGAAGACACACGAGGAAGCCCCCGTTCTCGTAACGGAAGAGACGAAATACTTCCACCGCACGCTGACCGCCAGCCGTAATGTGGCTGGCCTGATGATTTACGTAGAAAACATCCCGGCACAGGTGGAGTCGAATGCAGCAGGAGACGTGAGCACCGTTACCTTCAAGCCCACCTCTCTATCCGTTGTAGCCACCGGCATCACCACCGAAACGCTGATAAGGCAGAAGCAAGCACCAGCAGATGCTGAACCGTTGACTTATCAGACGTTGGGCACCATCGACCTCACCCCCTCAAACGGATGGACCGTAGATGCTAAAGAGAACATATTCAAGCGAGCTGCAGACTCCCAGAAAGGATGGAAGGCAAACAGCTACATGATAAGCAACTTCATGATGCCTACACCAGAGGGAAAAATGCAGAAAAGCAAGAACTCGGCAGAGAACGAGACCACCTTCTATCTGCATTACACGGATGGCAAGCACCACAGGTACGACAACATCAGGAAATCTACAACCACTGGCGACAAGTTCAAGTTCCCTATCGAGGCAAACCACCTGTATTGCCTGGGAGCCAAGAGCAAGACCGTGAACCAGCCATACGACCTGAAGGAGTATTACGAGCCGGTGATGACCGACGTGAAGGTTGAGATAGAACCAGCCTTCGAAAAAAAACATGAATTTGAAACAGAATAAACGTTACAAAACAGCATAAAAACGGAAATAGAATATGCAGAAATCAAGATTTAGCATCTATAAGATAAGCTCCATCAAGATGAACGCCATCAGGATGAACGCCATCAGGACAGGCATGGCGGCAGGTTTTTGCTTCCTCCTCGCACTAGCCACAGGATGCAGCAGCGATGCCGATCTGCCACCTTATCCAGATGGCAGCAATGGAGATGCAGGCATGAATCAGCCTTCGGAAAACGAAGATGAAATTACGACTGTTCCCATCACCATCACTCTGGGCGGATTAAGCGGCAGCGATGGCAATGCCAAGCAAGATGGCAGAAACACCCGTGTAGCTCCTCCTGGTGCAGGATCCTCTTCCTCGTCGGGCACAATAGGCGAGGACGACGGATATACCGAGACCGACAACGTCGATGCCGTAAGGCTGATAGCTTTTCGCCGAAGAGTTCAGAACAATGGAGAAAATACTGCAACCTATGATGCCGCAGTCAACGACATCCAGGGCTTCGAGTACGACCCTACCAACGACAGGGTGATTAACGGGAAACCCACGTTAGAAGACGGCAAGGAAGACGATTATCTTTCGGGAAAGCTCCACAAGCACTATGTGGTAAAGGGCACCTTCGGCATCAGCAGGGGCTACGAATATCGCATCATTGCCCTCGCTTACAATAGCCAGGAGAAATCGCCCTATCCGCAGTATGAGGAAAACAAAGTGGTTACCACGGAAATGCTCAATTTAAAAAAAGGTACTACATTTCAGGAGTTCAAGGCCACGTTTGCGAGTTACCTGGTTAATGATAAGGACAGAACCGACACCCCCAACAACTGGCTTGACTATCTAAAAAAAATAGTTCTCACACTAAATAATGTAAATTGCTTGAGCCGCCGGCTCATCACGGTGCCGCAGCTCTTCTATGGCACCCTCTACCAGCAGGGGGATGATACCCAAAATCCAATCATCTCTTCTGCTGATTACCAGAAGGAAAATCTGGGAAACAACACCCCTACGCCGCTTGTAGGAACACTCTATAGAGGCATGGCAGAAGTGGAGGTTCATATCACTCATGCCGCCCATTACATTACAGCGCAGACGCAATGGTATTGCCTACTTGCCGACACCGTGCTTACCCAGATGCCTCTTACCAGCTACGACGGTTTTAAGCAGGGCAGTGTACCTATCAAAAAGTATTCAGAAAAGGGAGGCTCCTATACCGCCATTGCCTATGCCCCATTTCCGGGTGAAGGCAAGGAAGTGGTGCTCAAGGCATTTGTGCTGCCAGGCAAGACCCATCTTGCCGTGAGAATAGGCCTCAAAGCCTATCCTCACGCCCACAACTATCAGATAAAGGCAAAGGATATGATGTCTTCTGAAGCAGCTACGGGCGTTATCGTGGTAGATGGAGTCAGCAACCTCTTCTATCTGAGACGAAACCATAAATATGTCTTCACATACGATGAGCAAAAGACACTTACAGACTCCAGACATTTGCTCGAATAAGATCAAGAGAATTATCAAGACGTTATGCTATGTTTTAAAATCAAACAGACAATGAAACAGCATTTTATATTCAAATCATTCATATTATTTGTGTTAACATTCCTGATGGTTGTGCCCGCCTCTATCCAGGCGGCACAACCCAAGGATGACAACACCAGTCCCTATTTCGAGAGTGCTGCCGTTAGAGACTCGTTCAAGAACTGCAAGAAACCCATTTGGACCAACAATTGGGAAGATCTGCCTGCCGACAAGCACCAAGACCATTTTGTGGAGTTCAACAATCACCCCAAATATTACAACATGACATTCCGTGAGCTGCGCAACCGCCGTGCCCTTACAGGCGAATCGTGCACCATTAACAAATTGATTGGTGTGGTAGGCGTAGGCAGCTGGGCAAAGGATATGGGCGCCCTTACCGACGATTCACTCGACAACTATGCACAGGTGAACTCCGTGGTACGGGCAGGGGTAACCGTAGACCCGATAGTAAGTGTAAAAGATATGGATAATTACTATTCCAAGGGAACGGTGGCAGGCTTTACCATCGTGGCTGGCTCGGGTAGCAGCGTGCTGAGCCTCGATGTAGTCAAGGCATTCTCCATCGGATTCTATCGCGACGGCAAACTGAAGGGTGTGAAGGCGGTAAGGGAAGGACAGGATGGTTCGGGAGTAACGCTGAAGCTGCTCCAGATACCGGGTTCCGACAACATCTGCGCCATGCTGACGGCAGAAAGCGACTGGCTCTTCGATGAAATCACTCTCGACTGCTCGGGCGGCATTCAGGCAGAAGTGGCGAATATTCTGAAAATCAAATATGCCTTCGTGGGCGAATCTACGGAGTTTACCGTCACCGATGGAGGCATCAAAAAATACAACGAATATTTCAAAGACGACAAGCAGGTAGCGCTCAAAGAGATGAAAGGCTGGCGCCCTATTATCCTCGGCATCCCCCTGCCTTTCCTGGACAAAGATATAAAGAAGATGACAGATGATGATCTGGACAATTTCGCCACCATCGTCCCTCTTCTTGACATAGGTTACCAGGGCGGAGCCAAGTTTATGATGCAGAACGACAAGAACCCGCAAGGCGAAGCATTCGAGGCTGGCATGGAGGCTGGCTTTAAATACAAGATGGATGCCCTGCTGAGCCTCAATGCAGGAACATGGGTCAACGTGCTGCTCTTCGACCACAAGGGAAACAAGGTGCAGGAAGAAACGATTTCTGCCCAGGTGCTCCACCTCTCGCTGGTGCAGATTGGCGACGGAACGGTGAGCATCAAGGCAAAGGTGCCGTTTTCAGGATGCGAAATCAGATTCCTTACGGTTCTCGGAGTTGATGCAGGCGCCATCGGCATCCACTATGGATTCGTAAGAATGGCTCCAGATGTATCCCACCGGTGCCCTATCAATCCTACCATCAGCAGCAATGTCTGCCAATCGCAGACTTCCTTCAACCTTCGCTCCAACCCCAAGGTGAGCGTAACATGGAAGCTGGTGAATGCATGGGATTTGAAAAATAACGATATTCTTGCCACCACACCAGTAAAGGTTACCTCTGATGGTCAAGTTACCAATCTGGAACCTGGTAAATATACCTTCAGGGCCACGGCTCAGGACGGATGTTATGATGAAACCACCATTACCGTAGGTGGTTTTAATGATGGAAATACAACTTGCGGCAAACCACTTGTCAACAAACTGGGTGAAGATTTCTACGAGGTATCGCCTAAGATTCACGAAACATCCGGCTCGCTGCTTTCTGTCTCTGAACTCAAGGATAGAAACAATATTATCAAAGGTGAATATGATAAATATGCCGAATATATAGGTGGCTTGAGTCTTGCCGATAACCTCTGCATCATCGGAATTCACCGTAAGGATGGTCAACTGATATACGATGCTACCGACCGACACGAAGGTGAATCAGAGACGGATGCCGTCAAAAGAGCTCAACCTAAGCGCATTGGTTTTGTGGTAGAGGCTGATGCTACCGTAATCAATTTGCATGCCCTGCAATTCCTGCAGATACGCTGCTATAACCAAGGCAAGGAAGTATATCGCCATCTGATAGATGAGAACAATGCGATTAGTGCAGATATCGCAGGTTCAGACAAGCTGCAAAAGATAAGATATTCTATCGAAGTTCCAGCCTACGACAGCAAAGGCAACCCGATTCAGATGGATGAGTTCCAACTCTGGAATTCGGGTGTACTCAATCTGGGCGGTTCTAAACTCCGTATCTACTATGCCTTTATCGAGGAGGCTGCCGATGACTGTTCTTCGCCACTTGCATGTAGCAGTCTGGTGATGTCGCATAATCATTCACATACTACCATCAATGCTAATGAAACCAAATTTGGCGGAGCGGTGAGTGTGGCTACTGTAGATGATAACTTAGGTTATCTGGTGGATGATGACTTGAATACCTATATGGCGGTTGCCAATACGGTAAGTCTGGGAGTTGGTCAAACATTCGCCGTAAAGATGGGTAGAACACTCGACTATCATCATCAGTTGGGAATTGTCATTGACAACAAGACTTTCCTGGCAGCCGTAGATGTAGGAGACTGGCTAACGGTAGAAACCTTCAAAGACGGTAATTCTACGGGAGATAAATTTACCGACTGGAAGGTGATTTCCGCTAATGTAGCGGGTTATGGCGATAAGAATATCCTCTTCTTTCAGCCAAAGAAAGCGTATGACGAGGTGCGATTAACTTTAGCCAAAATTGTAGGCGCATTGGATGTGCAGAAATTCTACGGACTCGTGACACGTGGTGATATTGATAATGATGGTATTCCTGACTGTAAGGACGACAAGTCGTGCGTAGATGGTGTAGACGATATCGCTGTCAACAATGTATGCGTAGGAGATAAGATTGTCGTAACTGCTACCGGATTGACCGGAGTAGATTATCATCTTTACTTCGGTGATAAGAATGCGGGAGAAAATGGCATCGTGTCTCTGCATTCTACACCAGACACCAAGAACAATATCCAATATACCTACACCACCAAGGAGCCGGGCGAATATCAGCTCACCTTCTTCGACGGCAGCTGGACGCCACTCTCTTCTGTAGTATATCAGGTTCATCCATTACAGACCCGATGGCTTCCGAGTGCATCTACCAATGAATGGAACAAATGGGACAACTGGAGCGACGGTTCGCCTTACTGCTGCACCAACGCCATCATCTCGTCGGATGCCGATAACTTCCCAGTGCTGGGCACGCCAGAGAAGCCAGCCGACTACTGCTGCAAGGATATCTTCTTCGAACCCCGTTCGGCGGTGGATAACGTGCCATCGCTCAACTATCGCAAGGCATGGGTAGAACTGGAGCAGAAGCCGAACCATTACTATCTGCTGAGTGCGCCGCTCAAGCAGATGTACACGGGCGATATGTTCATGCCTGCCGACACCACGAAGGCGAAATACTTCGAGGATCTGAACGAAGAAAACTGGAAGGAACAGCGCTTCAACCCGAGCATCTACCAGCGCCTCTGGGCGGCTGCGCATCCGGGTAAGATTTATTCGCTAGACAGCAAGGGAAATCCGGTTTTGAATGATGAAACGCTTGCCGTGAACGAGGCCACCTGGTCGCACAACTTCAATGCCGTGGCTAAGCCTTACGGCATGGGTGAAGGCTTCTCTATGTGGATAGACAACGGCAATCTGCCGGCTACCAATAAGTTCAGTATCCGCCTGCCTAAGGCGCATAAAGAATATAGTTACTTCGTGGATTACGATCAGGAGAAAGTGGCTAGTGAAACAGTGGCGAAAGATGCAAATAAGATAAACCGCTTCATCTACGAACCGGATTCTCCGAAGAAGGGCGACTTGACGATGGAATATAAGTATCTGTCGGAAGGCAAGGAAGTGACGGAGAACCGCACGGTGTTCGTGGGGCAGAGCGAGTATCAGATTACACTGAAATCGGATATTCCTACGCAGACCTTCTTGCTGGGCAACCCATTCATGAGCCGCCTGAATATCAAGAAGTTCCTGGAGGCGAATGAGAACGTGAGCAGCGTGAAGGTGGAAGTAGAGAATGAATCGGGAGGCATGGAAGAGCAAACTGTAAGCAAGGTCGCTTCTACGGGCAACGCCACCACCATCGCCCCAATGCAGGCATTCTATGTTACCACAAAAGATGAGCCGAGTACGCAAATCCCCCTGCTGCTCACCCCAGAAATGATAGGTGGAAGCAAGAAGGCTACTGAGGAAAGTAAACCTGCTGAAGCCAAGGGACTGAAAGTGTGTGTGGAAAGCCTGAAGACGCGAAGCAGATCAGCAGCTATGCTGGTGATGGAGAATTCAGAAACTGCTTATGATGTTTCTGCCGGTTCTTCTTTCAAGAACTCTGTGTTGGTTCCAACTCTTCTGGATAGTGAAGTGAAGTCACCTTTGAAGGTATTTGGTATTCAGCAGAGTCAGGCTTACGATATCCTTCCGATGACTGGCGCTACATCTTTAGGAATCTATCTGTCGCAAAAGGATAGCATCCGTATCGAGGTAAAACCTATTCAGGGTGTTGATATGAGCGGATATGTTCTCCATGATATGCTTTCGGGTGCCGATTATTCACTCGATTCTCCTCTCATTATTGCGGATGCCGAGACCTCGTTAGGCAGATTTGTTATCAGAAGCCGTTATGGAAGTACAGATGTGACATCTGTCGATACTGATCAGCGCATCAGTATTGTTCAGGAAGGTTCTTCTGTCCTCGTGCAATCTGCCTGCGGTCTGCTCAAGAGTGTCAAGGTCATAGACCTGAATGGCAGAATCATCAGCAGGGTACAGGGATATGGTTCTAGGTGTTTAAAGGCGAGCATAGCCACAGGCATTCAAATCATACACATAGAATTGACAGATGGTAGCAGTAAGGACTATAAGATGATTTTTTAAGTAAGGCTGTACAGTGGTACAGCTAATTACATCTTTTACTTATAATTATCCCTGCCAGCTTGTGAAAGCCGGCAGGGCTTTTATAATAGTCTTTCCCGAAAGAGCAACAACATAACAATAAGGAACGCAAGCCCCGCCTAGCAGAGTAAAACGCTCTCGCTAGGCGGGGCTTTTGCATATACTTAAAAACCGTAATAATATGAAAGAAGAAGAACAAAAACCAAAAAGCAACCAGTGGGCTCCTGATGATGAGGGAGCCAAGAACTTTGTAAACCAGCCAGGCTATCAAAAAGAAGCCATGGGTATGGTTAACCTGATCGTTGATGTAATGAATGATACCCATGAATACAAAGAGGCGATGTTCTGCAAACATTTACTGATGGAATGCAGTCGCAAGCATCATCTTGATTTAGAAGAGCAGATAGAACGTGTGGTGGCACATGCTCAGGACATAGATGAGTTTGGTAAGTATATGAAAGCCAAGAAAGGCGAATTGAACCCCAAGCGTATATCTGAGCAGGAGTTTGCTTATGCCATCGACCAGCTGATGGAGTCTGTAGATGAATCAGGCAAGTACATATTCAAGATTCAGCGCCACTGGATTGCCGTGTTCAGAGTAGCCGTAGATTTGCATTTTATAGGAGAGAATGACTACAAGGGTTTCTGTAACTGGATAGATACGATTCACCCGGGAGCTTTCAGAGTGAAGCTGACGCAGGGTGATCTGAAACAGATCAGTAACTCGGATTGTTATATGAAACCATTCGATAAATGGGGATATGCTCCGATGGGAAACGTGAAGAAAGAACCTTATATTGCGATGACCCATGTGGTGGTTTGCTTCAGAAATCTGTTGGGAATCGACGAAAAAATTGCTTGAAAACGGCTCAGAAATAACCCTCGTTATAACTTTATAACCCTCGAAATAACCGCAGGGCTATTTGCTTGGTCAGTATCGGATTTCGCAGTACCTTTGCCCCGCAATCAGATGATAAAGTCTGGTTGCGGGGCTTTTCTGTATATGGAAAACCGGTACCATTTCCTGGTATGGAATTTAGCGGATGGTCGCAGCCCCAACGTGATAATACATATATGAATATGGATAAGAACAATATGAAGCCGTATGTTTTCAAGCATCCGGAGTATGAATGGAGAGTATTTCTAATTAACAACATATCTTTCTAAAACTTCAATATATATGAGCAAGAAAAGTTTTTCAGCAGCCGCAGAGGCTGCTGTACAGGCGCTTTTGAACGCCCAGAAGGTAGATGCCAGTATCATTACTGACGAGTGTGGTAACGTAGCTATCCGCAAGGCTCCCTGGAACGATGCGGAGACCATCTGCGAGGTGCCTAAGGTGATTCCGGGCAGAATGATCTGCAGCGGTGGCGAATGCGGCGACAAGCTCGACTTCAAGCCTTACGCACAGTCGGGCGGGAAGCTATATACGGAGATTATCCATACCTCGCATGGTGCCCTCCGTACCTCGATGCAGCGTGTGTTCGTCTCCTTCTCTTTCCCGAAGGAAATGCACAAGTCGGATATTCTGAAATATCTCTACAAAGAGATGATGGAGATGAAGGGCAAGGCTAAACATTTCAAGGAGGATATAGCATGGGAACAGTACAAGTAATGGCTCTGAATCCGGCACGCAAGGGCAATATGGGAAGATTGAATTCTTCCCAGCCCCTGTATGTCTATGACACCCTGATAGCACAGCCGTGGCTGAAGGGTGTGATTGCGCAGATACGTGGGGAGAAGGCAATCCCCGGCGTAGATGCTGGTGATGAAAAGGCGGTGAAGAAGGCGAAGGAGGGGCTGAAAAGACAGCTGCCTATCCGTGCCATTCATTATTCTAAGTTCAGGAATAATCACCGCTCTAGTGAGGATGCGGATCCTGAAAGTTTTCTCTTTCAGACTACCATCGATGTGGATGATGTAGAGTATGTGGATGCTGCCCTGGAGAAGGCTCGTGAGTTGAACTGCAGCAACACGATATGGAAGGGGAAGCTGCTGCATCTGGAGTATTCGGCTAGAAAGAAGCTGCATATCGATATCAGAATGCCGATGGGTATGACGATAGAGGAGACGCAGAAGGCGTATTGCGAGGCGGCTGGGATTCCCTACGATAAGAGCTGCATCACGCCGGAGAGAATCATCTTTATCACGGATAAGGACTCCGAGATTTACCGCTCCAAGGAGTGGTATGGGGTTCTGCCGGATGAGGAGATTCAAGCCCGCAGAGAGGCTTTCCTCAAGCGTGGGCTTACGATTGACGGTAAGGGGACTCCTTCTGGCGCTGCTATTCAGCCTGCCCAACCTGGTAATAGCCATCGTGCTGATGATGATTATATCAGCCATACTGGAGATGCTCAGAAAGCTGGCGGACTGGCAGCCCAAGAAGCAGAAAGTGCCAGTGAGAAGAATCTCATAGCCTTCGACCTCTTCCAGGATTCCGCAGGACTCAAGGGGATGAATATTGATACCGTCGGGTCCAGACATTCTTCCCTGCTCGCTATTATGAGCGCTGGCGCTTCTCGTGTGATGAGTGAGGAGGAACTGATGAAGGTGGTGGCGAAGAGAATGCCGAGCTATTATCAGGAGAATGACTGCCATCAGCTGATCCATGATTTCTATGCGAAATATGGGGACAGCTCCAAGCCTTTTTCGAGAGATGTGATTCGGGTGAACGCTTTGGCGGAGCAGGCTGCTAAGAGCTTGCTTGCCGGGGATTGCAAATCCCCGGAACGCCTGGCGGGGGACTTTATGGGGCAAATACCTAATTGCAAATCCCCGGAATGCCTGGCGGGGGCAAATCTCAATGTTCAAAGTAACGCCTGTGTTCAAAGTTCCGAAGACGAGGATTATCCTGCTCCGCCTCCGATGCCGAAGAAGCTGCCGAAGCTGGTGGAGCTGCTGATATCCAAGACTCCGGAAATCTATCAGCCTGCTGTGGCGCACGCCATTTTTCCTTCGCTCGCTACCCATCTCTGGAGAACCAGATTCAGATATATCGACAACGTGGAGCACGAAGCTACCCTGATGACCTGTCTGCTTGCAGGCACCGGTGCAGGTAAAAGCTGCGTACAGAAACCTATCGATTTCATCATGGAGGATATCCGTAAAAGAGATGCAGAAAACCTGAAGCGTGAGAAGGAATGGAAGGATGAAATGATGCGCAAGGGTGCCAACAAGGATAAGCGCAAACGCCCTGAGAATCTGATTATACAGGAGATTGATGCCGATATGACCAACCCAGCCTTCGTGATGCGTACCGCTGAAGCCAAGGAACATTTCCTTTATACTTCGCTGAACGAAATCGACCAGTTTGATGCACTCAAAGGTAGCGGTTTTCAGCAGTTCCGCATCATGTGTCTCGCCTTCGACCCAGGTAACTTATATGGACAAACGCGAGTCGGAACACAAAGTGTCACCGAGCGTGTCACCATCCGTTTCAATTGGAATGCTTCTACCACCATCCATAAAGGCATCAGGTATTTCAAGCGTGTGCTGACCGATGGTCCGGTTTCCCGAATCAACTTCTGCACCATCCCCGAAAGAGACATCGGCGAGGATATTCCCGTCTATGGAACCTATGATGAGGATTTCAGAAATTCTCTGAAACCTTACATCGATAATCTCTGTATGGCTTCGGGGCTGGTGGAATGCAAGGAGGCATTTCATCTTGCCGAGGTGCTGAAGGATGAGAATGCGGAATTCTCCCGTCTGTCGCAGGACAGAGTCTATGAGAATCTGAGCTTCCGTGCCAACGTAATCGGCTATCTGAAGGCATGTGTGCTCTATGTGGCGAACGGTTACCAGTGGGAGCCTGAGATTGAGGATTTCATCCGCTGGAGCGAGCGTTACGACCTCTACTGCAAGATGCGTTTCTTCGGTGATGCCATCAAGAAGGCGGAGCTGGAGTGTGATCAGGAGAGCAAGAGAGGTCCGGCAAGTATCCTGGGATTCCTGCCAGAGGAGTTCAACTATCAGCAGGTGGAAGCCTTGAGAGTTGAGCATAAGATGAGTGCGAAGGGCACGATGAAGATGCTGAACAACTGGCTCTTCCGTGGCTATATCAAGGTGAAGGAGAAAGACTCAAATACTCAGTTACTCAAATACTCAGTTTTTATCAAGACCCATTCCAAGAGTGGGGAATGAATCGCATCAGAAAAATTTTCTTGAAAATAATAAACGAAAAAATCTATTGTATATGGAAATTGTTGTAGAAAGAATCGCAAAGAAGAATACTTATACCATCGGCCGACTGTATCTGTTGGCTGATGGTGATGTGAAGCGCAAGGCGCTGTCGGGCAAGAATGCAGGCGACAAGCGTAGCTTCGAGCATCGTTTCGACTTGAAGAAGTTGTCTGATGACAGCTACTTCTGTGATACCCTGGAGCCTACGTGGCGCAACCTGAAGGGGATAGCGCTGAAGCCCGGGGAAGTGAATGCCCGGTTCAGTAGAGAGAGCGGCAAGGTGGCAAGAAAGATTCCGGGTCATACAGCCATCCCTGAAGGTTCGTATCGTGTGCTCATCACCAAGTCGCCTCGATTCAAGAAGTGGCTGCCGTATGTGCAGGGTGTTCCCGGTTTCGAGGGCATCCGCATCCATGCCGGCAACTATCCCGACGATACCCAGGGCTGCATCCTGGTGGGTGAGAATAAGCTGAAGGGTATGGTGGTGAACTCCCGTATCTGGCTCCATCGTCTGATGAAGCGCATCCAGGCGGCTGAGAATCAGGGGGAAGGTATCTGGATTACCATCATCTAAAAAAATGCAGTGCGCTGCAAATTTCTTATGGAAACTAGGAAAATTTGCAGTGCGCTGCATTTTCTATTTCAATCCTCATCCCTTCCGGGTTGAACCGAATGCCGTCGCGATCGATGAATCTCGAGAGGGAACCATCGGCGGCAAGCGATTTCGGAGTGCCGACGGAGAGACGGTTCTGCTCCATCAACCAGAGATTGTCGGAGAGCTGCAGCGCCAGCTCTACATCGTGGGTGGAGAGCAGGATTGCCTTGTGCTGCTCGTGTGCCAGGCGGCGGAGCATCTGAAGGGTTTCTACCTTGCTGGGGAAATCGAGGAAGGCGGTAGGCTCGTCGAGAATGATGATGCGGGGCTGCTGGGCAAGCGCCTTGGCTATCATCGTCTTCTGGCGCTCGCCATCGCTCAGCTCGGAGATGTTGCGCTGGGCGAGGTGACGGATGCCGACCTGCTGAATGGCTTCATCCACTATCTGCTGATCTGCCGGAGTCAGGGTGCCCCAGAAATTGGTGTAGGGAGACCTGCCGATGCCTACAATCTCCTTGACAGACAGCTGGGGAACATCGACACGGGAGGTGAGAACCACGCCAATCTGACGGGCTAGCTGCTGCGCCGGATAAGCGGAAAGAGGCTGATCCTGAAGAAGGATTTCGCCATCCAGGGCTGGCTGGAAACCGCAAAGGGTTCTGAGCAGGGTGGATTTGCCCACTCCGTTGGCGCCGATGAGGCAGGTGAGCTCGCCCGGATGCAGGGAGGCAGAAACAGCAGAGGCTATCACCCGGAGCTGATGCTTCGGACGATAGCCAATGCTTAGATTCTTGAATGTAATGCAGGATTCCATCAAAAATATTTTTCCTTGTTGTTTTCGGACCTGTGATTCCTGGAATGCAGGAATTACTTAGCTGCCAAAACCTCAACCTCTACGAGTGCGCCCTTAGGCAACTTCTCTACGGCTACGGCTGAACGGGCAGGATATGGCTGGCTGAAGAACTGGGCATAAACCTCGTTCATGGCTGCGAAATCGTCCATGCTGTTCAGATAAACTGTAGTCTTAACCACATGAGAAAGGTCGGTACCGGCTGCCTTCAGGATGTTCTGGGCGTTGGTGAGGCTCTGGCGAGTCTGCTCCTTGATGCCGCCTTCTACGAAATTGCCTGTTGCAGGGTCGATAGGAATCTGACCAGATGCAAAAACAAAACCATTTACTTCGATAGCCTGGCTATATGGACCGATAGCTGCAGGCGCATTGTCTGTGTGAATTGCGTTCATAATTTATTTTCTTTTTCTATTATTAAATCAATCTGGATACAAAGATAAGCATTTTTTCCCATAATAGGTCTATTTCGCATCAAAAATTAATAAGTTTTCTTACTATATTCGCTCGGTGTACATCCAAATTGCTTCTTGAAGCTGGTTGAGAAGTGGGAGAGGGTGTTGAATCCCGTCATGTAGGCAATCTCCGAGATGTTGTACTTGCCTTCCACGATGAGGGTGGCGGCACGATTGAGCTTATAGGTCTTGAAGAAGACGCTTGGATTCTCTCCTGTGAGTCCCTTGACCTTGTAGTAGAGCTTTGTGCGGGAGATGTGCATCAGTTTCGTTACCTTGTTGACATCCAATTCCGAGTTGGCTAGTTCCTGCTCCATCATATGATAGAGTTCGTCCATGAAGAGTTTGTCTTGTGGCGACAGCACTTCTTCCACGTTCTTGTCGGTCTCCGTGGCGTTGGTTAGGATGGTCTTGGTCTTCTCACGGTTGGTGAGTTGCGAGTTGATCATTGCCAAAAGAACGGGGGGGTGAATGGTTTGGTAACGTAGGCATCTGCTCCACTGTTCAGACCCTCCACTTGGTTTTCGGTGGTGGTCATTGCCGTTACCAGGATGACTGGGATATGGCAGAGTTGGATGTCTTGCTTGATTTCCTTGCAGAGATCATAGCCGCTCATTCCCGGCATCACCACATCGCTGAGGATGAGGCTAGGTTCTTCCTCCCTTGTCGCCTTCAAGGCACTCTCGGCATCGAAACGATAGATGATGCGATAGGATGATGCCAGGAGGGTACGAAGATAATGCACCACTTCGGTGTCGTCATCTACGATGAGTATTTTCGGACGGTTGTCAGTACTGTTGTCTTGACTTACCTTGTCTGCCACTTTCTGGCTGTCGTGCAGTGGAAAAGCCATCTTCTGGTCTTGCTCCAAAGGGGCTTTCTCGTTGGCGGCATAGAGGCTCTCATCGGTAGGCAGGGTAACGGTGAAGATGGCTCCCTGGCAGTCCTTGCGATTGCCCGCCTTTAAATCGCCATGGTGAAGAATGGCCAGGCTGCGGGCATAGTAGAGTCCGATGCCTGTACCCCAGTTGATGGTGCCTGTGGACTGGTTGTTCAACTGATAATATCGCTTGAAGATATTCTCCACCTCATTCTGTGGGATTCCCTTGCCTGTATCAGCCACCGTGATGGTGATAATCTGTTCTCCCTTGTTAGTGGTACCGGTGTCGAAAGATACATCTATCTTACCGCCACGAGGGGTAAACTTCATGGCGTTGGACATCAGGTTGTTGATAATCTTTTCCAGTTTGTCGGAATCCAGAAGCATCAGGTAGGAACCTTCTAGTCCGTGACAGTTCAAGGTGATACCTTTCTCCTCTGTATTCACGATGAAGAGGTCCATGATGCGTTTCATCTCGGTGATAATGTCGGTTTGCTTGACGTGCAAGCGGAGTGTGTCGTTCTCCAACTTGTTGAAGTCGAGCAACTGGTTGACGAGTCTCAGCATTCTATCTACGCTTCGGTTGATGATGTTCAATAGCAACTTGTCGTGCTTGTTGATGCTTTCACTTTCACAGAGTTGTTCCACTGGTCCCGAAATCATGGTGAGTGGTGTCCGGAACTCATGCGAGATGTTGGCGAAGAAACTCATGTTCATCTTGTTGATGCGCTGTTCCTGCTCCTTCTCATCCTTAGCCTTTTGAACCATGTTCTTCTCGATGCTGATGCGCATCTTCTGCCGATAGATCACGAAGCCGACGCATCCCATTATAATAAGGTATAGGCACCAAGCCCACCAAGAGTTCCAAGGCTCAGGGGCGATGCTTACCTGTATGCTTTTTTCGGCGATGATATTGTCGGAGTCGTTGCCTGCCATCTTGACCTTGAAGGTATAGTTGCCAGCTGGCAGATTAGAGTAGTACGCCTCGTTGTTATTGCCTGCATCAATCCATGTATTGTCGAATCCTGCCATTTGGTAGAAGTAATGGATGTGCTTGTAGTCGCTGTAGTCGATGGCAGAAAAGGCGATGCTGAAGCTGTTTTGTTTGTAGCTTAGGTGGATATGGGGTGATTCTTCCATACTCTCCTTGATACATCCATTCTTGCCAGGAAGCATAATCTCATTATGTACCTTGAGTGTTTCGAAAAGCAGACTTATCTGTTGGTTCGTGTTTACGTTTTGGGGATTGAAGATGGTGAGTCCCTGGGTACCGCCGAAGATGAGAGTTCCATCTGATAGCTTGCACGATGCCCTATCGTAGAATTGGAAGCCTTTCACACCGTCAGCCTCGTTGTAGGTGGTTACCTTTTCTGTTTTTCCATCTATCTTGTTGAGTACATACAGCGTACTGACCCAAATGTTTCCATCTCTATCTTCCTCGATGCTTGAAATGTCGGAGCAGGAGATTCCTGCTATGGTGGTCAGCTTGCGGCTCTTTGCGTCATACTTCAAGAGTCCGTTGGTAACTGTACCCAACCAGATGTTGCCCTTGCGGTCTTGATAGTTCTTGGTAGGGATATACACACCTCGCTTGATGCACTTTTTCCAGTCAACCGGATTCACTTTAAACTCTTGGACATCGAAGTTGTCTCCATTCATTTCGAGGATGGGTTTGTAGAAGGCAGATATGAGCATGTTGTCATTCTGCAAGTGCATGATGCTGGGAATGAAGCAGAAAGTGGTAGGGAAGAGTTGTTTTTTTGTCATCTCTCCACTTTGTGCTGAAATGCAGTAGATGTTGACGGATGCCGTGGATACCCAGATGTTTCCCTTTGCATCTTGGCTGATGTCCATAGGCATGAAGCAAGGGTAGGAGGCTACCTTGTTGAGATTGTTGCCATCGTATTGGTACTTTGCCACATGGTCGCCATTGGCTAGCCATAGATGATTGCTGCTATCCACAAAGATGTTGGTGGTGGCATTCTTCTTGTTGCCGTTGCTATAGGAAATCATCGGTATGTCCTTGAGTTGCTGGGTTTGCAAGTCATACATATAGAGTCCGTTCTTCTTGGTAGAAATCCAAAGGTGATGATTCCTGTCGGCGGCTACGGAGAGTACGGGCTGTTTGCCGATGGCACGTTGAAGGGCAGGCATGCTGTTAAACATATCCTTGTATCTGTAGATGGTTTTTACGCCATCGTCTTCAGACCCGAGCCAAAGGTTGCCCTTGGAGTCGGTTAACATCTTGTTGACTTGCATATCAGGCACTTCGAATGGGAATTTCTTGTCGCTTTGTGGCAGGATGGTTCCCTCCTGGGCATTGAAATAGAATAATCCGTGTTTGGTGGTGCTGAGCAGAAGATTGCCTTTTGCGCCATAGGGATGGATGCAGTTGACCATGTCGTTGGGGATTTGCAAGCCTTGCAATGCTGCAGGGAGATGTTGCCATTTCCTGGTATCCGTATCAAAGAGCTGCATTCCATTGTAGCCAGAGATGTAGAGCTGATGCCCATCGAGGAGAAAAGAGGCGATGGGATAATTCTGTACTGGGCTTTGGGCGATAAGTTTGAGGTCTTGGGTGCGATACCCCTTGACAGAGTAAGAGGTAACAATCCACATCACATCTTTTCGGTCTATATGGCAAGAGTAGTTATAGCAGTTCTTCTCCAGCATCTTGGAGAGCTTGATGATGGCTGTGTTGGTATTTTCGTCATATTGATATAGGTCTGTCATCGTGAGGAAGAAGATTCTTCCCTCCTTGTCTTCCAGGATTTTTTCGATGTTCTTGTTAGTGCCATTGATACTTATTCGGTTGAAATTGCCATTGGCCTGGTATAGGCATACGCCGTTGACGGTGGCTACCCAGAGTCGGTTGTGGGAGTCACGATAAATGTGGGTAATATGGTTGTCGGGCAATCCCAGTGAATCGTCCACGCAGTAGTATTGGTGATACTGGTTGCCATCATACTTGTTGAGACCACGGAAGGTACCTATCCAGATTTGTCCGTATTTGTCTTCGCAGATGCTCATCACCTTTTGGTTGGAGATATGATCAGACAGGACGAGGTTCTTCTCGGTTGAAGAGACTACGGGGATGCCTTTTTGGTCCTGGCAAGCAGTAAGAAGAAGGGTTGCCAAGAGAATGAGTGCGTTATAAAATACCTTTGTTCGTTTCATAATCGATGGTTTTGATTGTCGCTGCAAAAGTACTATAAAACCCTGATATATACAAGGATTATAAGGCTTTTTAAACAAATAAGCAAGTTTTTGAACATATAGAAAACCCCATTTTGAACAAAAACGTAACACAAGAAAACAAGTTAGAAAAAGGTGTATGATAAAAAGTACTACCTTTGCAACCGTAAACAATTAACAGATTTACAAGAATATAAGCTTAATAAATAAAGTATTATCTTAATGAGAAAAATCTATGAGAAAAATGAATGATTACAGAAGGTTCCTGACCTTCGTGTTCTTATTGATGATTTCCGGTTCTGCTGCCTTGGCGCAGGAACTGATGAAAGTGACGGGTCTGGTTGTTGACCAGAATGCTGAGCCATTGATTGGTGTTACTATCAAAGTAAAAGACGACGCCAAAAGCGGCACTGTCACAGGATTGGATGGAGATTTCTCCATCATGGTACAAAAAGGAAAGACCTTGGTCTTCTCTTATCTAGGTTATCAAACTAAAGAGGTGGCAGCCATCACCTCCAAGTTGAAGGTAAATATGAAGGAAGACAACAAGGTGCTGGATGAGGTTGTCGTTGTAGGATATGGTGTACAGAAAAAGAGTTCTGTAACTGGTGCCATCTCTCAGGTGAAGAAAGAAGATATGGAAAATCGTACCATCACCAATGCCAAGTCTGCTCTTCAGGGTAAGACCGCAGGTGTACAGATTGTCTCTTCTTCTGCTCGTCCGGGTGCATCACCAATCGTTCGTATCCGTGGTTTCTCTTCCAATGGTTCTTCCGATCCTCTCTATGTAGTAGATGGTGTGCGCCTAGGCGATATTAGTGGTATCGATCCTAATGACATAGCATCTATGGAAGTGTTGAAGGATGCCGCTTCTGCTGCCATATATGGTGCTGAGGCAGGTAATGGCGTGGTGCTCATTACTACGAAGAAAGGTACTGTGGGTAGTGGAAAGATAACATATGATTTCCAATATACCATCGAATCGCTTGCTAAAAAGCCTAAGTTGCTCAATGCCGAAGAATATATCCAATATATGAAAGAAGGTAAGACCTTTACCGAGGATTATCTCTTGAAGAATTGGGATGGAACAACCAATACCTCCTGGGTAGATGCCATCTATGGTAAGGGTAAGATGCAGAAGCACAACCTGGGCTTTATGGGTGGTAACCAAAATGGCAACTACTATCTTTCGCTTACTTATCTTGACAATGATGGTATGGTAAGAGGTAATAATGACCTCTATCGTCGTCTCACCGCTACCATCAATGCTGAATATCAGATCAAGCCATGGTTGAAGGTGGGCACTACTAACCAGATTGAAAAGTATAACGTTCGTTCTGTTTCAGAGGGTACTGAGTATGGTTCTATGATGGCAGCTGTGCTTTCTATGGATCCATTGACTCCTGTCACCTATGCTCCAGATAATCTCCCAGCCCACATGGCAAAAGCTTTGGCCGATGGCAAGCACCTCTTGACAGATGCCAATGGTAACTACTATGGTGTGTCTGCTTTCTATAACGGTGAGCAATACAACCCATTCGTGATGCGTGACAATGGCATATCTCGCAACAGTGGATTCAATGTGAATGGTTCCATTTATGCAGATTTCAAGCCTATCAAGGATCTTGTGATTACTTCTCGCTTTGGTTACCGTTTGTCGGGTACTCGCAGTTCTTCCACTTCACTTCCTTACTATGGAAATCAAACGCAAAGCCGTAATTATGTAGATCAGAGTGCAACTTCTTCTACCTCTATTTATTATCAATGGGAAAACTTTGCCAACTATATGAAGAAGTTTGGTGACCATACCGTGAATGCCATGGTTGGTATGTCTTTCCAAGAATCTACCTATGATTACGTGCAGGGTGGTTTGCAGGCTAATGGTGAAGACGCTGTCAAGAAAAACAATCCATTGTTCTACTATCTGAATTTCGCATCCGCTTCTGCTACCAAGTCTGTAGGTGGTGAGAAAACTCGCTCAGCCAAGTATTCTTACTTTGGTCGTTTGAGTTACGATTATAAAAATCGTTATTATCTGCAGGCTTCCCTCCGTGCAGATGCTGCCGACTTATCTAAGCTTCCAGCTACCAATCGTTGGGGATATTTCCCAGCTGTGTCTGGAGGTTGGACCATTTCTGAGGAAAAGTTCTTCGAGCCTTTAAGAGATGTTGTGGCTAGTTTGAAATTGCGTGCCAGCTGGGGCCAGAATGGTAGCTTGGCTGCCTTGAGTGGCTATGCCTACAGCACCGATATGGCGCAGGGTAGCATTTATCCGTTAGTTCCTGGTAATAATTATACAACTTCTGTTACTCCATCTAGTATGGGTAACGATAAACTGAAGTGGGAAACATCAGAGCAGACCGACTTGGGTATTGATGCGCTCCTCTTCGCTGGCAGAATGAACTTCAGCATGGACTATTTCGTGAAGAAGACCAAGGACTTGCTCGTGAGTGGTACCACTCCATCTTTGGTTATCGGCGGTACTACATCTCCTATCAATGCTGGTAACGTAAGCAACAAGGGATTCGAGTTTGAACTCGGTTGGAGAGACAACATCGGTGATTTCAGCTACAGTGTACGTGGCAACCTCGCTACCTTGAAGAACGAGGTTACTTATCTCGACCCATCCTTGACTCGTTTGCAGGGTACTACCTTTATGAATGTGCCTCTCACATACTTCGAGAAGGGCTATCCTGTGTATTACTTCCGTGGCTATAAGTTTACAGGCATAGACCCAAAGACGGGCGATCCAACTTTTGCCGACCTGAACGATAGTGGTGATTTGACCGATGATGACAAGATGGACTTGGGTAGTGCCATTCCAGACTTCACCTATGGTATCACCTTGACCGCAGCTTACAAAGGTTTCGACTTGGCAGTATTTGGTTCTGGTGCATCAGGCAACAAGATATTCAACTGTATCAACCGTACCGACTTCCCTATGGTCAACAAGATGAAGGAACTCTTCTATGACGACCGTTGGACGGAGAGCAATCCTAATGGAAGCAAGCCACGTGCTGGCGCCAACAATATGGACAAGTATGCTACATCCAGCGCAATGGTATATGATGGATCTTATTTCAAGATTAAGCAGATTCAGTTGGGCTACAGTTTGCCGAAGACTCTTCTCAAGAAGGTAGCAATCAGCAACTTGCGCCTCTATGTATCTCTTGATGACTTCTTCACCATCACCAAGTACCCAGGCTTCGATCCTGAGGTTTCTACCAATGATGTAGTGGGTATGGGTATCGACAAAGGCGGTTATCCAACCTCAAGGAAGGTAGTGATGGGCTTCAACTTGGAGTTCTAAGGTCTGGAGGTTCATATAACTAACACTATACATAATATATAATAACATTAGGAAATTATGAAAAAGAATATCATATATAGTCTGCTTCTCGTTGTGGCAGTGTTATTTGCCGGTTGTGAAGACAGACTCGATATAGCAAAGCATGGCAATATGGGTGGTCAGGATGATTTCTACAAGACCAATGAGCAGACCGAGCAGGCGGTGGCTGCTATGTATAGCCGTGTGAAGGGATTGTATTTTACTTGGTTCTTTACCAAGAATCTGCTTTCGGATGATGCTTGGTGTGGCGGTGGTAATCGTGGCGACAACAACTCACACGAGCAGATGAATGAATATACCTTCGATTCTAGCAACAGTAATATCGAGGGCCTGTTCTCGGGTCTCTATGGTGTCATCTATCAGTCAAATCTCGTCATAGAGAAGGTGGCTAATGATACGGAAGTCAAGAAACGTGCCATAGCCGAGGCTTATTTCTTCCGTGCTTGGGCTAACTTCGAGCTGGTTACTCTTTGGGGTACAGCTCCATTGGTAGATCATCTCTTGGCTACAGATGAGTACCGTCAGCCAAACAGTACTCCAGAGGCACTTTGGGCTATTGTGGAGGCAGACTTGAAAAAGGCTATCGGTATGAATGCCTTGCCTTCCAAGAAGAACAAGGACGATCAGGAGACGGGTATGCGTGTTACCCAGGAAGTGGCAAAGGCTTATTTGGGCAAGGCTTATCTCTTCCAGAAGAAGTATCAGGAGGCTGCATCCGTACTCAATGAGGTGGTGGATTCCAAAAAGTACGACCTCTTCCGTGGCGACTATGACATGCAGTTTCATGCCGTCAACAACAACAACTGTGAGTCGATGTTGGAACTCCAGTTGCGCAACGACCAGGAGCAGGCTTGGTCCCAGTGGGACATGACCTTCGTGATGCAAGGATGGCGTACTGGCAATATGACGTTCGAAGGAAAGGCTGCCGACGAAGTGGCTCAGGGAACCTACGGCTTCTTGAACCCTCGCAAGTCTCTCTATGATGCATTTGTAAAAGCAGAGGGCAAGAATGGATATCGTTTGCAGAAGACCCTGCTCAACAGTGATCAGATGGCAGCATACGGTGTGAAGTTGAATCCTGGTCAGTACATCTATGGATGTGAAGGATACCTCTTCTTTAAGAACCGCATATTGAAGAGTGACAACATCATGGATAATCCTGGGTTCCAGGTAGTGCAATATACCGACCGAAAGATTATGCGTTATGCCGAAGTTCTCCTTCTGGCTGCCGAGGCAAACTTACAGGCTGGTCAGCCAGACAAGGCTCTCTATGACATCAACCAGATTCGTGAACGTGCCAAGGAGACTCCATTGACTAGCGTTACCTTGGACGACATCAAGACGGAGAAGCGCTTGGAACTCTGTCTGGAAAGTACCCGATTCCAGGACTTGGTACGTTGGGGTGATGCCAAGAAAGCCTTGGCTTCACAGGGTAAGGAAATTCCTAACTACTCTTCCAAGGGCGTAAGTTGGGATTTCTCCAATTCTACTTTCGGATTCCAAGACAAGCACATGTTGCTTCCTATTCCTTTGAAGGAAAGAGAATTGAATCCTAATATCCAGCAGAATACGGGATGGTAATATTGAAAAAGATAATAGAGTTTTGGTAATTAATATAAAAAGTAAAACGTTATATCCAATGAAAAGATTTTCGATATTAGCAATAACATTGTGTGCGTTTTGTGGCAGTGCTTCGGCACAGCAAGCCCTCTTCGGAGGGCAAATGCCACAGTCTCCTGAGATTCATGCCGACAAGACCGTTACTTTCCGCTGCATGGCACCAGAGGCACATAAAGTACAGATAACAGGTGACTTCTTGCCAACTAAGAAAGTTGATACCCCGATGGGTAAGTATGAGATGCCTGGAGTAGCCGATTTGAAGAAGGATGAGAAGGGTGTGTGGTCTTTTACAACCACTGCTCCTTTGGCACCAGAGCTTTATAGCTATACAATGATGGTGGATGGCGCCAGTGTTACCGACCATCTCAACGTCTATACCGTGCGTGACATCGCCAACGTTTCCAACTATTTCTTGATAGGTGGGGGAAAGGCAGATCTCTACAAGGTCAACAAGGTAGCGCATGGAACCGTTTCAAAGGTCTGGTATGATGATGCCAAAGCTGGCCTTACTCGCCGTATGACAGTATATACTCCTGCTGGTTACGAGACCAGCAAGCAGAAATATCCTGTGCTTTATCTCTTGCATGGCATCGGTGGCGACGAGGAAGCGTGGATGGATTTGGGACGTGCTTCGCAAATCCTCGATAACCTCATTGCGCAAGGCAAGGCGAAGCCAATGATCGTCGTCATGACCAATGGCAATATCTCTCAGGAGGCAGCTCCAGGACAGACTTCGGATAATCTGATAGTACCTACATTGGGATTGCCTAAGACCATGGAGGGCTCTTTCGAGGTATCTTTCCCTGAGGTAGTGAAGTTTGTGGATGCCCGTTATCGCACTTTGGCAAATAGTCAGAACCGTGCCATAGCAGGTTTGTCTATGGGTGGCTTCCATTCCCTTTACATTTCCATCAACAATCCTAAGACCTTTGGTTATGTGGGGCTCTTCTCGGCAGCCATTGGCAAGGAACAAAGAAGTGGTGGCGCCAACGAGTACATCTATGATAACTTCGACAAGAAGTTGGCAGACTTGTTTGCTGCCAAGCCAAAGCTCTTCTGGGTTGGTATCGGCAACACCGACTTCCTGTTTAAGGACAATACCGCCTTAAGAGAGAAACTGACCAAGAACCATTATCCGTTCACCTATATGGAGACCGATGGCGGTCATATCTGGCGCAACTGGCGCATCTATCTGGGTGAGTTTGCCCAGAAAATCTTTAAGTAACTTCAAACAACATCACAATGAAAAAGATAACATTTTTGGCAACAGCCTTGCTCTTGAGTATGAGCAGCTTTGCACAGCAAGCTTTGTTCGACAACGTACCTGTGGTATCTCCAGAGGTAAACGCCAACCATACAGTAACCTTCCGTCTCAAGGCTCCCAATGCACAGAAAGTGCAGATTACGGGCGACTTCTTGCCTACCAAGCAGATTGATACCCCTGTGGGAAAGTATGATGCACCGGGAGTGGCAGACTTGGTGAAAGATGACAAGGGAGTATGGAGCTTTACCAGCACTAATCTTTCTCCGGAGCTTTATTCTTATAATCTCATCTTGGATGGTGTGAAGATTGTGGATCCTGGAAGCGTCTATATCACTCGTGACATCACTTCGGAAACCAATATTTTTATCTTGTCTGACAAGAAAGGCGACTGTGGTGACCTCTACACCGTCAATGAGGTGCCTCATGGCAATGTGCAGAAGGTTTGGTATGACAGTCCTACGCTCAAGATGCAGCGTCGTATGACCGTCTATACCCCAGCAGGTTACGACAAGGGAAAGGATTACCCAGTGCTCTACTTGCTTCATGGCGCTGGTGGCGATGAGGATGCTTGGACTACTTTAGGTCGTGCACAGCATATTCTTGATAATTTGATTGCCACTGGTAAGGCTAAGCCTATGGTCGTGGTGATGACCAATGGCAACCCTAACTGTCAGGCTGCTCCTGGCGAATGGTCGGCAGGTATGTATGTGCCTTCTTTCTATGGTTACCAAGGTGCCAAGGCGGTGGCTACGATGGATGAGAGCTTCCCTGATGTGATGAACTATGTGGAGAGCCATTACAAGGTGGGCAAGGATAAGGCGCATCGTGCCATCTGCGGTTTGTCAATGGGTGGTGGACACTCCTTTGACATCTCTCGCCGTTTCCCTAATAAGTTTGATTACGTTGGTCTCTTCTCCGCTGGTTTGCATGTGGGAAAGACTGGCGATTTTCGCACCGATTTCTATAAGATGCTGCAAGAGGACGAGGAGGCGAAGCAGCAGTTGGCAACCTTGTTTAAGAACAAGCCAAAATTGTATTGGATAGGTATGGGAAAGACCGACTTCTTGTATAAGAGTACAGCCGGCTTGCGTCGCTATTTCGATGAGAAGGGGTATAAATATACCTATATGGAGACCGAGGGCGGCCACATCTGGCGTAATTGGCGTGTGTATCTTACAGAGTTCGCACAGAAGATTTTCAAATGATAAAATAAGTTTTTCAAGTAAGAGTTTTGTAAAAGATTATTAAAAAATAAGATATAGACAATGATAAAACAATTATTAGTTTCTTCATGTGTGCTTTTTTCTGCGACTTTCGTAGTGCAAGCACAGAACCCAAAGTTGGGTGTGTCTCCTATCCAGGATGTCATCAATGCGATGACTCTTGATGAGAAGATTCAGTTGGTGGTAGGTTCTACGGGTAAGTATGAGAGCCAGATGGAGGCTACCATTGGTAACCAAGGTCAGTTGGTACAGGGTGCCGCAGGTCAGGTGAATGGTATTGAGCGTCTGGGCATTCCAGCTACGGTTGTAGCCGATGGTCCTGCTGGTCTTCGCATCGACCCTAAGCGCAAGAATACCGATAAGACATTCTACTGTACCCACTTCCCTGTGGCTACTGTGATGAGTTCTACCTGGAACAAAGACTTGGTGTATTCCGTAGGTACCTCTATGGGAGACGAGGTGAAGCATTATGGCGTAGATGTCTTGTTGGCACCTGCTACCAATATTATGCGTAATCCTCTTTGTGGTCGTAACTTTGAGTATTATTCAGAAGATCCATTGTTGGCTGGTACCATTTGTGCTGCTATGGTGAATGGTATCGAGAGCAACGATGTCGGTACTTCGTTGAAGCATTTCGCACTGAACAACCAGGAGACCAATCGTACTCGTAACAATGTTATCGGTAATCCACGTACTTTCCGTGAGATTTACTTGAAACCTTTCGAAATCGTTATCAAGGAGGCTCAGCCTTGGACAGTGATGACTTCTTACAATCTCATCAATGGTACGATGTCTAGTGAGCGTTGTGACTTGATAACAGAGATTCTTCGCCATGAGTGGGGATTCAAGGGTATGGTGATGACTGACTGGTTTGGTGGTCTTAGCGCAGCTGCCCAGATGGAAGCGGGTAACGACCTGTTGATGCCAGGTAAGGCAGACCAGGTGAAGGAGATTCGCAAGGCTGTGCTCAATGGTCGCCTGTCGATGGAAATCCTCGACCGCAATGTACGCCATATCTTGGAGTATATCATGCAGACTCCTCGTTTCAAGCAGTATGTTGCTGACAACAACCCTGATTTGAAGGGACATGCTTTGGTGGCTCGCAATGCCGCTACCGAGGGAATGGTGTTATTGAAGAATAACAAGAATGTATTGCCACTCGTTCAGAAGATTAAGAACATAGCTCTCTTCGGCAATACTTCTTATGATTTCATAGCTGGTGGTACTGGTTCCGGCAATGTTAACCATGCTTATGTGGTAAGTTTGTTGGATGGTTTGAAGAATGCTGGCTATCAGGTGGATGGCGACATCCAGAAGTCATACATAGAGTATGCTCCAAAGGCAAAGGCAAATTTGCCAAAGCCAAAGAATCCTTTGGAGGCTTTCTTGCCGGGTCACTTCATCCCTGAGATGAGCCTTGCTGAATTGAATATGTCTGCTGCCGTCAAGAACAACGATATGGCAATCATCACTATTGGTAAGTCGTCTGGTGAGTTCTTGGATCGAAAGATTTCTGATAGCTTCAATCTTACCAAGGAGGAGAAGAATATGATTTCTGGCGTTTGCAACGCTTTCCATAAGGCTGGCAAGAAGGTGGTTGGCATCTTGAATGTTTGTGGCGTTATTGAGACCAAGAGTTGGATTGGCGGTCCTGATGCTGTATTGCTGTCTTGGTTGCCTGGTCAGGAGGGTGGTAACTGTGTTGCTGACATCTTGGCGGGTAAGGAGAATCCTTCTGGTCGTCTTCCTATGACATGGCCTGTAAGTTATAACGATGTTCCTTCTAAGGCTGATTTCCCTAACCCTGAGACTGTCAAGGTTGACGATGTACTTGGTATGTTTATGGGCAAGGGCATCGGTAGCAAGGGTGACGTGAAGAATGTGGATTACACCGAGTATAATGATGGTGTTTATGTAGGTTATCGTTATTACCAGACTAAGAAAGTGCCTGTATCTTTTCCTTTTGGTTATGGTATGAGTTATACTACCTTTAAGTATGGCAAACCTGTGGTAACGAAGGATGCACAGGGCAATATCAAGGTCCTGGTGACTGTGAAGAATGCTGGTAAGGTAGCTGGTAAGGAAGTTGTTCAGGTATATGTGGCAGCTCCTGGCAAGGATATGGATAAACCAACCAGGGAACTTCGTGGTTTCGCCAAGACTAAGAAATTGCAGCCTGGTGAGTCGGAGACAGTTACTATCGACATCCCATACAAGAACCTGGCTTCTTTCAATGAGGTTGATAGTCAGTGGCAGGTTGAGGCTGGTGATTACAAGGTGATGGTGGCAAAGAATGCTGCCGATCTCAAGCCTCTCACTACCGTGATTACTGAGGAAGCTGGTGTAACCGAGAAGGTTCGCCCTTGCTTGCTCAAGGAAGTAAAGTAGTTCTATCAAAGATAAAGCTCAATAATAAAAGAGCTTGATGGTAATAAAGAGTTTAATAAGATATAAAAAGAGGGTGCGCTATCAACTGACGGCGCACCCTCTTTTTATATCTTATGGATTTTTTTAAAAGTCTCTTCTCTTATATGATCCAGAGATGGAAGCCCTTCTGCTCCAGGGCACCCTTGATCTCCTTGACGTGTGCGGAGTCGCGGGTCTCCATCGTGAGTCGGAGCACGCAGGCATTCACCTTGTTGCGGTTGGCAGAACGGTCGTGATGAACTCCCGTGATGTTGCCGCCCAGGTTTGCAATGACGGAGGCTACCTCTACCAGCTCGCCCGGCTTGTCGTCCAGCTCCATCTCGATGGTGCAGAGACGTCCGCTCTTTACCAATCCACGGTTGATGACGCGGTTCAGGATGGTAACATCGATGTTACCGCCGCTTACCACGCAGATGGTCTTCTTGCCCTTCACCGGCACCTTGTTGTACATCACGGCAGCTACGCTTGCAGCTCCGGCTCCTTCAGCCACCATCTTCTCGCTCTCGAGGAGCTTCAGGATGGCTGCGCAGATTTCGTCCTCACTTACGGTGACGATTTCATCCACATAGTTGGAGCAGGTTTCGAAGGTAATCTTACCCGGTTCCTTCACGGCGATGCCGTCGGCTACGGTTGCCACAGATGGCAGCTTCTCCTGCTTGTGGTCGTGGAGACTCTGAACCATGCTGGCTGCTCCCTCTGCCTGGACTCCATAGACCTTGATGTTAGGATTGAGCGACTTGATGGCGAAAGCGACTCCCGAAATCAGTCCGCCGCCACCTACCGGTACTACCACAGCTTCTACATCAGGCAGCTGATCGAGGATTTCCAGTCCGATGGTTCCCTGTCCGGCAATCACCTTCTCGTCATCGAAAGGATGCACGAAGGTATAGCCGTGCTCATCCTTCAGCTGCAACGCCTTCTGGTAAGCGTCATCATAGACGCCCGGAACCAGGCAGACCTCTGCACCTAGACGCTTGGTAGCCTCTACCTTGGAGATAGGGGCACCCTCGGGCAGACAGATGAGGCTCTTCACTCCCATGGCGGTAGCGCCGAGAGCCACACCCTGTGCGTGGTTGCCTGCCGAACAGGCAATCACACCCTTCTCCTTCTCTTCCTGAGAGAGTTGGGAAATCTTATAGTATGCACCTCGAATCTTGAACGACCCCGTCTTCTGGAGGCATTCCGGTTTCAGATAAACATCACTATCTGGGTTGATTCTCGGTGTGTGAACCAGCTCAGTTTTTCTAATCACGTGGCTCAGCACGAAGCGGGCCTTGTAGAAATCGTCAAGTTGTAACATAATCGTTGATATGCTTTAATTCTGTTATCTGTCAGGATGATAGTTCCTGAGTGATTTTTGACTGCAAAGGTACTCTAAAAGGAAGAAAACACAAAATATTTCAATTTAATTTTTGTTATTCCCCTCAAGTTTCCTTAGTGGTTGGAGTAAGTATGTGGGGCGATGGCCTGCTACATGCCGAAGTGCTCCAGCGCCGCAGCTACGCCGTCTTCCTCATTCGAGAGGGTGATGTAGTCGGCATCGGCTCTTACTTCCGGGGCAGCATTCGCCATGGCTACTCCCATGCCTGCAAGTTTCAGCATGCTCAGGTCGTTGTAGCCGTCGCCGAAGGCTATCATATCGGCAGGGGTGAGATTGATCTTCGCCAGGAGTCTTCTCAGCGACTGCGCCTTGTCGATTCCCTTAGGTACCAACTCGAGGAAGAATGGGGCTGAGCGGAAGACGTCCATCTTATCGCCCACCATATCCAGCAGTTCCTGTTCAGCCTTGAGCATATCCGATGGGTCGCCCGTCATGAGGAGCTTGGTAGGATGAGGCTCCAGTGCTTCGAGCAGATTCTCTACCTTGCGGATGTTCATCTTGTTGATGCGCGACTCCTCCTTCACATACTGATCGTCTGGCATCTCGGTGATGATTTCATTGCCGGCGTATCCCAGCAGGGCATGGTTCTTCTCTCGCGCGTACTTATATAATACAGGGATTACCTCATCTGGCAGAAACTGGGTGAAGAGTTTCTCGCCGGTCTGGGCGTTCACGATGTTGCCACCATTATAGGAAAGGATGTATCCCCCTCGCTTCTGCAGTTCCAGGCATTCTGCTACCGGTTCGATGCCGTAGGTAGGGCGACCGGATGCAAGGATGATGACGGCTCCCTCGCTGGCAGCCTTGAGGAGAGCTTCACGAGTTTTTGGGGTGACCACCTTCTCGTGGTTGGTCAGGGTGCCATCCAAATCCAGGGCGATGGCATGGTAAGGAATCTGTTTTGCTTTTTCCATTGTTCTATGTGATTCTTTGTTTTTTATGCGTGCAAAGATACAATAATATTCTGAAAAATGGGAAGTAAAGTGTATTTTTGCTAATTTTGTTCCCAAAAAGGTGGTCATTTAAACGAAATGACTCTGTTTTTATCAGTGCTAAATGGTTTTTGAACGATAAGCACCCATCTTTTATTGTTTGTTTTACACTATATTCGGAATCTTTTTGTATCTTTGCACCGCAAATCAAAGTAACAATAATAAATTTTAAACCTATCAATATGAAGAGATTTATTTCTGCAGTATTACTTTCTGCTGCCGTGGCAATGCCAACAATGGCGCAGAAGCAGAAGACATTGGGTAATGGCTATCCATTCACTCAAGTACCTTTCACCAGTGTGAAGATTTCACAGAATACTTTCTGGGGTGCCCGCCTGAAGGCTGCCCGAGAGGTAACCGTGCCATTGGCTTTCAGCAAGTGCGAGAGCGAGCACCGTTACAAGAATTTCGAGATGGCTGCCTATACTTTGCAGCATCCTAACCATCCGGGCTTGGAGACCAAAGAGTGGGATGTAAGCAAGTTCATGGGCTTCTCTTTCGATGATACCGATGTTTATAAGACCATCGAAGGTGCCAGCTACATCCTCCAGACTTATCCTGACAAGAAGTTGAAGGCTTATATTGACAGCGTGCTCGATGTAGTAGCTGCAGCACAGGAGTTAGATGGCTATCTCTATACAGCCCGTACCATCAACCCAAAGCATCCACACGGATGGTCGGGAAATAAGCGTTGGGTGAAGGATGAGGATTTGAGCCACGAGCTTTACAACCTCGGTCACATGGTAGATGCAGCCTGTGCTCACTATCAGGCTACAGGTAGCACCAAGTTCCTGAACATTGCCAAGCGCTATGCCGATTGTGTGGTAAGGGAAGTAGGACCTAATCCAGGACAGGCTACCATCGTTCCTGGTCATCAGATTGCAGAGATGGCTTTGGCTCGTCTCTATACCTTGACCGGTGAGAAGAAGTATCTGGATGAGGCTAAGTATCTGCTCGATTATCGTGGCAAGACTCATATCCGTAACCCATATTCTCAGAGCCAGGCTCCTATCCTGGAGCAGAAGGAGGCGGTAGGTCATGCGGTTCGTGCCGGCTATATGTATGCCGGTATCGCCGATGTGGCTGCCCTGACCAAGGATTCTGCCTATATGAAGGTGATCGACCGCATTTTTGAAAACATCGTTGGCAAGAAATACTATCTTACAGGTGGAGTAGGTGCCCGCCATGCAGGTGAGGCATTTGGTGATAACTATGAGTTGCCAAACATGACTGCCTACAACGAGACCTGTGCAGCCATTTCTATGGTTTACCTCTTCGAACGTATGTTCCTCCTTCACGGCGAGAGCAAGTATATCGACTGCATGGAGCGTACCTTATATAATGGTGTCATCTCGGGTATGAGCATGGATGGCGGCAGATTCTTCTATCCAAACCCATTGTCTAGCGATGGCAAGTATAAGTTTAATGCCGATGGCAACACCACCCGCCAGCCTTGGTTCGGATGTGCCTGCTGCCCAAGTAACTTGTGCCGTTTCATCCCTTCTGTTCCTGGCTATCTCTATGGCGTGAAGGACAATAATATCTATGTGAATCTCTTTGCCGGCAATACATCTACCATCAAGGTAAATGGTAAGGATGTGGTTCTGGAGGAAACTACCGAGTATCCTTGGAATGGCGATATCAAGATTGCTGTGAAGAAGAGCGGCGTAAAGAATGCCAACCTCCTGGTCCGTATTCCTGGATGGGTTCGCAATCAGGTAGCACCTAGCGATCTTTATAAGTATAGCGATGTCGAGAAGCCTGCTTATAGCGTAACCGTAAACGGCAAGGCTGTGGAGGCTGACCTCGATGCCAACAAGGGTTATCTCCCAGTCAAGAACATCAAGAAGGGCGATGTCATCCGCATCCACTTCGATATGCCTGTACGTACTGTAGTTGCTAATGGCAAGGTTGCAGATGATAAGGGTAAGGTTGCCGTAGAGCGTGGACCATTGGTATATTGCGCTGAGGCTGTGGATAATCAGAACGAGCCAGTGCTCCGTGCCGTTATGGCCAAGAAGCCTGCATTCTCGCTGGTAGATAACTACAGCATCGAGAACACAGAGACTAAGGGCGCTCCAGCCTTCTCAGTAAAGGCTATCCAGACCTCTTCTCAGGTGCTCGACCAGGCTGCTGATGGCACCGTTTCTGTCAAGAACCAGAAACTCACCCTGATTCCTTACTATGCCTGGAATCATCGTGGTGCCAACCAGATGAATGTCTGGTTCTATCAGAACTTGAATGTTTTGGATAAATAATTTGTAGTTTTATAAAATAAGAAAGCTTGGCAACCGTCATAGCCAGGCTTTCTTGTTAATATAGGTTAATCCCATTAAGAAAAACACTTCTTTTCCGTTTATGTTGTAGTTTTGAACAAATAAAACAAAAGAGAGCAAATGACAGAGAATGAATTCATCCATATCGTTCCGCAGTTGCGGCAGATAACCTTGCAGATCAGTCAAGGTTATGGTGTTGGCTGCGATGAGGCTGAGGATATCGCACAGGATGCGATGCTCAAGCTCTGGGCCATCAAGGATGATATTCAGTCTGCTGCTCATGCCAAAGGTTCGATGGGTTGCATCGCCAAGCATCTTTGCATCGACTTCTTTCGCAAGCGGAAGATGATTTCGATAGATGCCCAGCCTTTCGATAAGTCGCCTAGCCACTATGCGCCGCCCGATGTGGAAGTGGAAAACTCGGAGAATGAGCTGTGGCTGCAAAAACGCCTCAAGGCGCTGCCCTCCAACCAATATCAGGTGCTTTATCTGCGACAGGTAGAGAAGAAAAGCTCTGAGGAAATAGCGCAAATCGTGGGCATCACCCCTGAATCTGTATCTGTCTTGCTTTCGAGGGCAAGAAAGCAGATGTTGCAGGAAATCAGAAAAAGATGTAGATAGCCCTTATATATAAATAGGTATAATCAATAAAGGAGGAAACTGGATATGAACGAAAAAGAAAAGGACATACGACTGTTGCTCGACCGATTTATGGCTGGTGAGACTTCTCTGGAAGAGGAGGCTCTGCTAGGGGAGTGGTTTCGGCTGCATCCCGATGTGAGCGATGACTTGAAGGAATATCAGCTGATGTTTGGATATTTCGATGAGGGGATGCCTCTCGACTATGAGGCAGAGAATCATGTAGAAGATGCTCATCCGAAGACTAAGGCACGAATGCGTCGCCTATGGTTGCCGATAGGTATGGCTGCATCCATCGCCCTGCTCTTTGTGATTGCCATTCCTCGGATAGGTCAACAGACAGGGCATCGGGACGATTCGAAGATGGCTCAACTCGATGGCAGAACGACTCAGGAGGATGTTGATTCTGCTGTTGTCCACGAGGAGAAATCGACAGATGCCAATCTTTCTATGCCTGAAAAGATAAAAAAGTCGGGTGATTCCGTATTTCCCAAGACAAGGAAGCACAAGCCAGGGAAATATCGTCAGCATCTGTTTGCTCCTGCTCCTCCAAAGCTTTGGATAGCTCAGAATATTGCTACCGATTCTCTGTTGGCTGAGCCGGAAATGCTTGCCGATGCGCATCTCAGGGAGATGGAGGCACAGCAGAACGAAATGTTCTTCAAACTCTATCTCGTCGATGCTCTTCAGACCCAGTCGCTCAATGCCGAAATTGCCAGTGCCTCGTTCGAAAGCGAGGAGAATGTGCATGATGAGGACTATGTGAGTGGTGACCAAGAGGTTTATTAATAAGAAACAATTAAAAAGAAGAAGAATATGAAAACAACTTTTAAATTAGCATTTGTGGCTTGCCTGATGATGCTCTCTTCGGCTTGCCATGCCCAGAAGCCTATACCGAACATCGACCAGGCTTTTGATAAATTCGTACAGGATTTGTCGCAAGACGACCTCGTTACTTCTTCCACGATGAATACCTACAATATAGGTATGATGAAGGGATTTGAGTTCGCTATTCCTGAGAGAAAGCAGAAAATGGTGGATACCTTTCAAAAGGCTTTATTGAGCAATAGTCGCCTCGCTTATATCAGTTTTACCAAGAAAGCGGGCTCTCTCAGTCTTGAAACGAATCGGGTGGGGTATGGCAATGATAATTCCATGACTTACGAGTTTGGTACTCACAAGGACCGCAACTATAACCTGCAGTATTTCCGCGACAGCAAGGATTCTACCATGCGATATGTTTATGCCTTGGTATGGTATCAGGGAATGGATCGTTCGGTAAAGGGCAGTGTATATAAGTTCTACTCCAAGGATCCGCAAGCTTATAAGGTGTCATTATCTTATAAGATGAATGCTGTTCAAGGTTTGGATTCTCTTATTTCCCTAGGCAGCATCAAGTATAACAGGAATCTGGCTCGCAGTTATGACTTGGAGATGACTCCGCCAAAGGATGCAGCAGAGTTTATGGTGCAACTCAACACGCTCCGTGCTGCCTTTAAGAATGCCAATGACCAATACCCTTATTTGGGAGATCAGGTAACTCGACGTACCCTCCAGACGGGTGTAGCCAACAAGATTGTCAAGCTCTGTAAGGGCTATGGCAAGTTGCTGAATGCCGATGAGAAGAAATTCTGCGCCACTTCGCTGAATAAGATGAAGAAGGATACAGACGATGAATATCTGCAGAGCCTTCTGGAACTGACAGCCAATTCTTTGAGGAAGTAGCAAGTTCTGGAGATATACACTGAGGAAAATGTGAAACTCTCTCTCGTAAAATACCGCTTTAAAGCGATATTTTCTCTAAGATTATCTTTTTCTAGACTTCGGTCTTGTTATAATTTCGTAACTTTGTACGCAAAAAGTAAACGATATGACTAAGAAATTGATAATGATATTAGGCTTGGTGCTTTCATCCATGTTGATGAAAGCCCAGGCTTTTTTTGTGCCTTTCCCGAAGGCTGGCGACAAGTATTGGCAGAAGCAGGTGCCTGTGGCGATGCGCAACGACTATATCCGATTGGGCAATCTCTATCAGAAGAAACCTTGGAATGCCATTCCTGCTGAAACTTTTGCCGAGTTCCGAACCAATGGTAACCGCACCCGATACGAGGAGGCTAGCTTTGGTATCAGAAAACAGTTTGTCTGTCTGGTGATGGCTGAGATTATGCAGGGTAGAGGACGGTTTCTGCCTTCCATCCGCAAGGGCTTACATTATTTTATAGAGAAGGAATCCTGGTGGGGAATCCCGGCACATTATCCGAAAGACCATCCTGAAAAGGATATCCAGCCAGTTGATCTCTTCAATGCAGAGACGGCAGGCATGCTTGCCTGGACCCTCTATATGCTGGAAGATGAAATCAATAGGAAGGAAAAGGGACTCTGTGATCAGGTGAGAAGCGAGATCGATCGCCGATTCCTGCAGCCGGTATTGAACCAGCCGCAGGGCTGGAAGAACAATGCCAACAACTGGAATACCTGGATTACGAGCAACTGGTTGGAAACTGTTTTGATCTGCGAGCAGGATGCCAAGCTGCGAGATGCAGCCTTCAAGGGAGTGCAGCAATGTCTGCGAACCTTTATGAAGGGCTATCCCGATGATGGCGGTTGCGAGGAAGGCGTCAGCTATTGGGACTGTGCCGGAGCCTCGTTCTTCGAGTCGCTCTATTTCATGCAGTTTGCTCCCAAGCAGGCGGTTCTGACATTGACTGAGGCTCAGAAGAAAAAAGTGGAGAACATGGGCAGATTCATCACTACGATGTATATCAACGATCTTACCTTCGTGAATTTCTCGGATGCTCAGGCTCAGAATGTTCCGAATATCAACATCCTCTTCCCATACGGTGAGTTTTTACAGAATGAGCAGATGATGCAGTTGGCAGCTTATGTGGGCAAGAAATACCAATATACCCTCAAGCCTTCTACGCTCTTCCTGAAATCGGGCAACTATCCGAAGCTGGGCAGAGAGCTGATGCTCCTCTCCATGCTGCCGAAGTATCAGGCCACAGCGGCTGTAGAGCCTAAGACGGAAGATGCCTATCTGGAAAACTCCCAGATTATGGTGGCGAGCAACAAGAACTGGTTTGTGGCAGCAAAAGGCGGTAACAATGCCGAAAGCCATAACCACAACGATATCGGCAACTTCATCGTCTATCACAACAATCAGCCGGTGGTTATCGACCTGGGGCGTGATACCTATACATCGAAATCATTCAGCAACCAGCGTTTTGAACTGATGAACTGCCGTTCGGCTTATCACAACGTTCCCATTATTAATGGCTTGGAGCAGAAGAATGGCAGGAAATATCGTGCCGAGAAAGTGAGCCATCGCTTTGCCGATGGTGTTTCCTCCTTGTCGTTGAATCTCGAAAAGGCTTATACCGAAGGAGCGCATGTGGAGAAATGGCAGCGTAATATCGCCCTGGACAGAGAATACAACTGGGTGGAAATCACCGAGCAGTATAAGCTCGATTCCCTGCAGATAGAGAAAGATAGATTGAATGGTCAGGTATTCGATAACCAGATTATCCTGATGGCGTATGGCAAGCCAGTGGTTCAGAAGGCTGGCAGAATCCTCCTTCAGGGTGGTATGGTTCGTCTGGAATATGATGCGCAGTATCTCTCGGCATCTGTAGAAAAGGTGCAGATGACGGATGGCATCATGAAGACACAGTGGAAGGATAACATTTATCGCATCATTCTGCGATTGAACGATAATTATCCGATGGCAAAAGTGAAATACCGGTTCGTAGGAACGAGATAAGAATAAAGCCTTCTATCGTCAGATTGTCGTTGCAATCGATGATAGAAGGCTTCTTATTTAATAACTAAAAATTAATCCCATTCAGGATTCTGCTTCAAGACACCCTGTGACAAGTCGATTTCCTTCAGAGGAATAGCCCACAGGTAATCGCGGTTAGGATTGAACTTGCGAGTCTCTATCAGAATTTTCTTTCCGTCAGAATCGATGCCATATACAGGCTTGGTAACATCCTTCTCCGTAGTTCTGTAGCTGCGGGTATCGAAGAGATGGATTCCCTCGAATGCCAGTTCCAGACGGCGCTCCAGGCGGATGGCATCGCGCATCTGATCCTTGCTGAGACCCTCTTCCAAACCAGGAAGGTTCACACGCTTGCGAATCTGGTTCACTGCATTATAAACCTTGGCATCTGGAGCAGAAAGGTTCTCATTGCGAGCCTCGGCATAAGTGAGAAGCACCTCAGCATAGCGGATGTAGATGAAGTTGGTCCAGTCGTAATTCTGGATTCCATAGTTGTCTGGATTGATGTACTTGCGCATGCAGTATCCCGTACGGGTATGGTTACCATCACCCATCGAATTATTATTGAATGTCATCGGACCGCAGGTGGTTCCTGGCCAGAAGATAGAGTAAGCCAATCGTGGATCGCGGTTCTCGAATGGCTTGGCTGGGTCGTAGAGTGGAGATTCTGCGATAGATTTACCATCGGTACATGGATAAGCATCCACCATATCCTGTGTAGGAGACAATGCCTCCCAACCACCAAAGTCAACTGGTGAGAAGAACAGGCCGATTACGCTACCCTCGTTGCCATTCTTAGGATTCTCGACATACTCGCGGTCGAAGAGAATCTCGTTGCAGGTTTCTGCTACAGGCTGGAACAGGTCGCCGTAGTTAGGGTACAGACCAAACTTTCCGGTCTGCATCACCTGCTCAGCTGCAGCTTCAGCCACATCGTACTTGTGGTTGTAGAAAGCCATACGGGCCTTCAGGGCGTAGCAAGCACCGGCACTAGCCTTACCATGGTCGGCTGCAGTACGGATTTCTGGCAGATTAGGAGCCGCCTTATCCAGCAGCTTCACCACGTAATCGTAGGTCTCATCTGCAGAACTGCGGGCTGGAAGAGGCTCGTTCAACTGCAGCGGATGATCCAGGATAGGCACGCCACCCATATACTTCCACAGGTTGTGGTAAGCGAAAGCCTCAAGGAACTGCACCTCGGCAGTGAGCTGCGCCTTTGCCTTCTCGTTCATGGAAACTTCTCCGATGTGCTCGTAGAAAATCTGGCAGCGGCGGATGGTTTCATAAGCTGCTTGCCAGAGCTGCAGGAAGTGAGGGTTGCTGGATACGGCAGTACCCGCAGACAACACACCCTGCTCGGCACCCACATGCACTGGGATGGCATTGTCGGTATAGCAGTCGGTCATAATCGTATGGTTCTCAGGCTCTATCAGATAGAGGTAGATACCTGTTGCATATTTGGTTGCATCATCTGCAGTCTTCCAGAAAGATACGTCAGACAGCTGGTCTTTTGGGTTCCTCTCCAGGAAGCTATCGTTGCAAGAACTCAATCCCAGACCGCAGGCAAGGATCAGTCCACTCAAAAAATGATATTTCAATTTCATAATCTACTCGTTTTTAAAAGGTTACATTAACTCCGAATGAATAATTTCTTGTAAGAGGATAGTAGTTACCTGATACTGCCTCTGGATCTACGCCGTCGAAGCTGGTGATGGTAAACAGGTTGTCGATACTACTGTATATTCTCAATCGGCTAATGCCATATTTAGATGTCAGCTGCTTAGGAAGGGTATAACCCACCTGCAGGTTTCTCAACTTGGCATAAGATGCATCCTGAACCCAGAAGCTGGAAGTTACTCGGTTCTGGGAATCCTTCATAGACAAGCGTGGGTAAGCGGCATTCGGATTAGGATTGCTCTCGGTCCAGCGGTTCATGTGAATATCGGTCACCTTACCGCCATTGTAGAATGCATATCTGATTTCTGGCACTGGCATACCCTTTACGTCGGCTGCACCCTGGAGCAAGGCACTCATATCGAAGTCCTTGTACTGAACAGAGAAGTTCAGACCGAAGTTGATCTTTGGGAAGTAAGACCCCAATACCTTACGGTCGCGGCTATCTACTGAGCCGGAACCATCCAGGTCGCGATACTTCAAATCACCTGGCTTTGGTGTACCGGTAGCCTGAGGAACATGAGCCTTTACGTCAGCTTCATCCTTGAAGATGCCATCGCATACGTAGCCATAGTAAGCCCACAATGGGTCGCCTACCGACTGTCCTGGAGTGTCACCACCCTTCAGGTCGAGAATCTTGGTAGATACACGGCTGAAGTTAGCGCCTACATTGTAGGTCCAGTCGCCGATGCGGTTGTTATGACCTACCTGCACCTCGAAACCGGAGTTGCGAACCTTTCCGGCATTCTGCATAGGAGCACCTACACCCAGTGTATAAGGGATAGGAAGCTTCAGGAGGATGTCGCGGGTTTCCTTATGGAAATAGTCGAAGCCGAAGGTCAGCTTGTTGCCCAGGAAGGTGGCATCGATACCGAAGTCATACTGGCTGGTCTTCTCCCAGGTCAGGTCTCGGTTGGCCATGGTGCTGGCGATGGAGATACCTGGATACAGGGTGTTGCCGAAGCTGTAGTCGTAGCCATACTCGTAGGTGGTCTGGTAAGGATAGTTAGAACTAACTGTGTCCTGGTTACCCAGGAGACCCCATGAACCGCGGAGTTTCAGGTTATCTACCCAAGAAACATTAAACCAGGATTCCTCTGAGATTCTCCATCCTACAGAGAATGATGGGAAGGCACCGAAGCGCTTGTTCTTTGGGAAACGGGAAGTTCCGTCATAGCGCAGGTTTGCCTCGAACAGGTAACGGTCATCGTATGAATAGTTCAGACGGCCGAATACGGAGCGGAGAGAGTATTCTGTCTCTGTACCGTATGTGGTCTGAGTGGTCACTTCACCGGCATTGATCTGGTCGAGTGTATTTGAGTTAGGCAGGTTCTTTCGTGAAGCCTGCAGGTAGCGCATCTGGTTGTAAATCTGAGAGTAACCCAGCAATGCGCCTACGGTATGCTTACCGAAGGTCTTGTTGTAGTCCAGGTATGCCTGGAGATTCAGTTCCACCTTCTTGGCGTCATACTCAGTCAGCTGGTTCTGGGTAGTCTTGACAGGAGTATCTGAATCTGCTGTGTAGAAACTCTGGGTATATAAATGGGTAGGATTATCCAGCAGGTTGAATGTGGTGGCAGCAATACCACGCAACTTCAAGCCGTCGATGATGTCGAGATCCATTCCCAGGCTACCCTGGAAGTTGTTGTTGATCTGCTTGCTGGTTCCGCCGTTTCGGGCAGAAGCTACAGAGTTATGCTCGTTCTTGAACAGGGCATAGTTGCCGTTCTTGAACTGGATAGGAGTAACCGGAGTCTCGCGGAATGCGTAGTGCATCAGGTTGTCGATGCCTTCTGCTGGAGCAGTCATCACGCTGCGATATACTGCCATGTTGGTAGTAACCTTCAGGCGCTTGTTGATGTAAGCCTCCAGGTTGGCACGTACATTGAACTTGTTGTAGTTGGTATTCTCTATCAAACCGTCCTTGTCGTGGTAGTTGAAAGCCAGAGAGTAGGTAATCTTGTCGCTACCGCCCTTGATGCTCAGGTGATGGTTGTGGAAGAGTCCGTTCTCGCTCAGTAAGGTACCCAACCAGTCGGAGTTGGCATAATGATCCGGGTCAGAACCATCCTTGAATTTCTTCAGGGCATCCTGACTGTAAGGCTCGTTCAATCCGTCGTTTCTGTATGCTTCATTCATCAGGGTTGCATAGTCGTATGAATCAAGGAACTTAGGCATTCGGGTTGCACTCTGCCAACCTACGTATCCGTCGTAGGAAACGATGGCGCGGCCACGTGAACCCTTCTTGGTGGTAATCAGAATCACACCATTTGCCGCACGCACACCATAGATGGCAGAAGCCGCAGCATCCTTCAGGATAGAGATGTTCTCGATATCGTTAGGATCCACGCTGCTCATGGTAGATTCCACACCGTCGATGACAACCATTGCACTGGCGTTACCCATGGTTCCGAGACCACGGACACGCAGCAGACCGCTGTCAGCACCCGGCTGACCGCTGTTCTGGATAACGGTTACACCCGGCATCTGACCAGCCAGCATGTTGGTTACGTTGGCGCTGGTACGGTTGACCAGCTTATCTGATGAAATGGTGGCAATGGCACCTGTGAGGTTTACTTTCTTCTGGGTACCATAACCTACAACTACGATTTCTTCGATAGCTTCGGTATCTTCCTTCAATTCGATGTTGTACTCATTAGTAGAGCCTACGGTTACGAGGATATCTTTGAAACCGATATAGGAAATTTTGAGTTTTACACCCGGACGTGCATTCAGAGTGAAATGACCGTCCAAATCGGTGATGGCAGCATTGGTTGTACCCACTTCGAGCACGGTTGCACCAATTACAGGCGCACCATGGCTATCGGTTATGGTACCCGAAATCTGCTTGCCTTTCTGCTGGGTAGCCAGTTCAGTTGCAGTAGATGCATTTGAAGGCATAGGAAAAGCGATTCCACCCAAAAAGAACATACACGCACACAGAGAATAGCTTCTGAGAAGCCTTAAATTCTCCTTCTGTTTTTTCTTCTCGTTCTTCATATCATAAAGTTTAGAGATTTTAGAGCCCCTTTTTATTAGGACTGCAAAATTGTTATATTATTGATAGGTAAAATTTGAACCAGTGAGGGCTGATCATACCAAGTCGTTTAGAGATGTAGGTCTGTCCTTCGTGGTTTTTAATTTTGTTTAAGTGGGGGCAAATATACACAAAACTTTCGTTCTTTTCGCATATTTTTGTAGAAAAAGTCTTTGAATAGGCTATATTTAACGTTTGGTAACATTGAAGTGTCAAGGAAACCCACTTCTGGCAGATAAGCTTGCAGCTATTATCCGTAAAATGAATAAACTATTCGTATTTATAGTGTTGTGTGATGATGTCTTGTCGGTGCACAGGATACCTATATATATATAAGGTGGAATCCGAAGCATTTGAGCGACAGTCGTCACCTCTGGGTGCCTATTTCTTGGGAAAATGGTGCTCCAGTGTTGAAAAAATGATAAAAAACACGGTCGCTCTGCTCGTTTCTTAATTATTTTAATTACATTTGCAGCTTGAAATGATAATACTGCAATCATCGTTTAACAGAATTCAACAAACAAACAAAATTGCAACTATCTATGATTCATATATATAAGAGTATCATGATTACCCTTCTTCTGGCTTTGGTTCCGTTCATGGGAATCAGCGCAGCAAAGAAGAAGGCGCAACAGCAGAGCGACCGCCAATATTGGTGCTCGCTTGCCTATAAGATGGCTCAGCCTGTGCTGGAGAATATGGCTAAGGGCGAGCTGCAGAAGAACATGCTATCGGTTTCTGCGGAAACAGCCGTTCAGGAAGACGGCAAGGTGGGCTATGTTCAGCCAATCGGCGAAAGAGCCATCCCGGGACAGACCGTAGATGCCAATTCCCAGGCAAACTTCGGTGTGGGAGCGATGCTTCTCACTGCTTGTGAATATGATAAATATCTTAATACAAAACTATAATAGTAATGAATAAAAGACTGTTCGTAACTTTGAGTATGGCAGGATTGGTAATGGTAGCCTTTGGTGCAAGAAAACCGAAGGCTGCCATTAAGTCGTCTGCAAAGACGGTAGCCATCCAGCAGCCTACTTTCACGGAGTGGCACGACCTCCAAGTGAATGAAATTAATCGTTTGCCTCTGCACACATTGCACTTCGCTTACGATCCTAACGACTTCGCTGGAACAGGTGCCGAGTATCTTGACAAGAAGAAGAGTATGAACTACCTGTCGCTTGAGGGCACATGGAAGTTCAACTGGGTAGCCAATGCTGATGAGCGCCCTACGGATTTCTACAAGACTGACCTTGATGACTCTAAATGGAACAACATCCAGATGCCAGGCAACTGGGAGATGTTGGGCTATGGCCAGCCAGAGTATGTAAATGTGGGCTTCGCCTGGCGTGGCCACTTCGACCAGCAGCCACCAGCTGTTCCTACCAAGGACAACCACGTAGGTTCCTATCGTCGTGAAATCAATATCCCATCCAACTGGGATGGCAAGCGCGTCATCGCTCACTTCGGTAGTGTAACCTCCAACATCTATCTCTATGTAAACGGAAAGTTTGCCGGATATGCAGAGGATAGCAAGGTTGCCGCTGAGTTTGATATCACTCCTTTCCTGAAGAAGGGCAAGAACCTCATCGCCTTCCAGACATTCCGCTGGTGTGATGGTTCATGGTGTGAGGATCAGGACTTCTGGCGTCTGAGCGGTCCGGCACGTGAGAACTATCTCTATGCCCGCTCCAAGGATCATCGCCTGCTCGATGTCCGTGTAGAGACAGAGCTGAAGAACAACTATAAGGATGGTTTCCTCAACATCACAGCCAAGGTGCAGGGCAATACCCTGGCATACTTCGGCCTTTACGACCCGGATGGCAAGGAGGTAATCGTTACAGGTACCGATAATGTAAGGAATGGTGTGGCTAAGTATCAGCTCCGTGTGAAGAACGTTCGCAAGTGGAGTGCTGAGACTCCTAACCTCTATACCCTCGTTGTTTCTCCTATCCAGAATGGCGGTATGTACTTGCCATACGAGATTGTACAGGTAAAGGTAGGTTTCCGCAAGGTGGAGATCAAGAACAAGCAGTTCCTGGTCAATGGCCAGCCTGTTCTCCTGAAGGGTGCCAACCGTCATGAGATTGATCCTGATGAGGGCTACAACTTAAGTGAGCAGCGTATGATTCAGGACATCATGATGATGAAGCGCATGAACATCAATGCCGTTCGTACCTGCCACTATCCAGACGATCCTCGCTGGTATGATCTCTGCGACAAGTACGGATTGTATGTTGTGGCTGAGGCTAACCAGGAGAGCCATGGTTTCCAGTATGGCGACGATGCGGCTGCCAAGAAGCCTGAGTTTGCCAAGCAGATCATGGAGCGCAACCAGCACAATGTGTCTATGTTCTACAACCATCCTTCCATCGTAACATGGAGCATGGGTAACGAGACCGTGATGGGCGACAACTTCCTGCAGGCTTACAAGTGGATCAAGAGCCAGGACAAGACCCGCCCTGTTCAGTACGAGCAGGCTCGCCGTGGCGAGGGTACAGATATCTTCTGCCCTATGTACTATCCTGTTGCTGCTTCCGAGAAGTATGCCAAGGATCCAAATAGTCCGATGCCACTCATCCAGTGTGAGTACAACCACACCATGGGTAACTCTGGCGGTAACCTGAGCGATTACTGGGATCTGATCCGCAAGTATCCTATCCTCCAGGGTGGTTTCGACTGGGATTTCGTAGATCAGGCATTGCACCGCAATATCGTGAAGCCTATGAGCATCCTGCCTTACAAGATGAACAATGAGGAGCTTCGCAAGATAGAATATTGCTACGGTGGTGATTACAACAAGTATGATCCTAGCGACAATAACTTCAACTGTAATGGTATCATCGGTCCAGACCGTCAGATGAACCCTCATGCTTACGAGGTGGCTTATCAGTACCAGAACATCTGGGCCAAGATGGTGAATGCCGAGACAGGCGAGGTAAGCGTACACAATGAGAACTTCTTCCGCGACCTGAGCAACTATGCCCTGGCATGGAGCCTCGAAGAGAATGGCGTAGAGACTCAGAATGGTACCATCGCCGACCTTGATGTTCCTGCACAGCAGACCAAGAACTTCACCATCCCTTACGACAAGAGCAAGATCAAGGGCAAGGAGGTATTCCTCAACATCGACTTCCGTCTGAAGGAGGCTGAACCATTGCTCACAGCCGGTCAGGTGATGGCTTATGCCCAGCTGCCGGTAGTTACCAAGCAGGCTTGCTCTGGCGACTGCAGCAAGATGCTGGCTCAGGGACATGGCAAGAAGAAGATGAAGCTTGCTGCCAAGAAGAACAATGTGGTAGCTGTTACCACACCTAACCTCACCTTCAAGATCGACCGTTCTACCGGTCTTATCTCTGAGTATGCTTACAATGGCAAGTCATTGCTCGGCGAGGGTGGTACCCTGAAGCCAAACTTCTGGCGTGCTCCTACCGACAACGATATGGGTGCAGGCCTTCAGAAGAAGTTCCAGGCTTGGAAGAACCCTCAGATGAACCTGAAGAACATCGACGTGAAGAAGGATAAGAAGACCAACTCTGTAACGATCCTCACATCATTCGATATGCCGGAGGTTCAGGGTCAGATGGATATCACCTACGTAGTATTCGCCAATACAGGTGCCGTGAAGGTAACAGAAGACTTCAAGGCTACAGAGGGTGCTAAGGTAAGCGATATGTTCCGTTTCGGTATGTTGATGCAGATGCCATACACCATGGAGAAGAGCAACTACTACGGTCGTGGTCCTATCGAGAACTACTCAGACCGCAAGGACTGCATGCGCATCGGTGTTTACACAGATGATGCCGACAACCAGTACTTCCCATACATCCGTCCACAGGAGAGTGGTACCAAGAGCGATATCCGCTGGTGGAAGCAGACCGATGCTACCGGTATGGGCTTGCAGGTGAAGAGCTGCACTCCATTCTATGCCAGCGCTATCCACTTCGATACCGAGGAGCTCGACGATGGCGACGACAAGGAGCAGCGACACAGCTTCGACCTGAAGAAGTCTAAGTTCACCAACCTCTTCCTCGATTCTGCCCACATGGGTGTAGGCGGCGAGAACTCTTGGGGTGCTTGGCCTTTGGAGAAGTATCGTGTACATTATGGCAACAAGACCTTCACATTTACCCTCATTCCACAGGGTAAATAGTAGAAAAACAGCGATTTGAGCGAAAATCCAATATATTATATCAGAAAATCCACCTCATTTGGGGTGGATTTTTTGTATCTTTGCATCGGCATTCTGATACGTTATGCGTATTATCCATAGGAATATAAACAAACCTACAAAACAACAATAACAGAGCAATATGAGAAAAGCTAAAATTTTCGCAGCAATGCTGATGGCGATGTCTTCGCTCGGAGCTTTCGCACAGCATCAGTTTATGGTTCAGGCAAACAAGCCTGGAGTAGAAATCCAGCCTACCATGTATGGTATCTTCTTCGAGGATATCAACTTCGGTGCCGATGGCGGTCTCTATGCAGAGATGGTGGAAAACCGCTCTTTCGAGTTCCCACAGCGCCTGATGGGATGGAATACATTCGGTAACGTAACCCTCAGCGACGTGAAGCCAGCCTTCGACCGCAACCCTCATTATGTAACTCTCGAGAGTGCCGGTGCGCGTGAGAAGCAGACCGGTTTGGAGAACCGCGGTTTCTTCGGTATGGGCTTGAAGAAGGATATGAAGTACGATTTCACCGTTTATGGCCGTCTTCATCTCATCGATGGCAAGCAGGGCAAGATCCGTGTGGAGCTGGTCAATTCCAAGAATGATGTCATTGCCAAGCAGGTCATCAACATCACCAACAACAAGTGGCAGAAGCTTACAGCTACCCTGACCTCTCCTCAGACCGATGCCAAGGGATTGATGCGTGTATATCTGGAGAAAGGTTCCGAGAGCGTAGATCTCGACCACATCTCTCTCTTCCCAGAAGACAACTGGAATGGTCTCCGTGCCGATCTCGTACAGGATCTTGCCGACCTGAAGCCAGGCATCTTCCGTTTCCCTGGTGGATGTATCGTAGAGGGAACCGACCTTGATACCCGTTATGAGTGGAAGAACTCTGTGGGTGCTCCTGAGAACCGTCCTCTGAACGAGAACCGCTGGAGAGATACCTTCCCACATCGCCTTTTCCCTAACTACTATCAGTCTTTGGGCTTGGGCTTCTACGAGTACTTCCTCCTTTCTGAGAAGATTGGTGCTGAGCCTTTGCCAATTCTCTCTGTAGGTCTGGCTTGCCAGTATCAGAACGATGATAAGGATCCTAATGCGCATGTAGCAGTCAAGGATCTCCAGAGCTATATCGATGATGCACTCGACCTCATCGAGTTTGCCAATGGTCCTGTTACCTCTAAGTGGGGTAAGCTCCGTGCCGATATGGGTCATCCAGCTCCATTCAACCTGAAGCAGATTGGTATCGGTAACGAGCAGTGGGGACCTATGTACCCTGAGCGTCTGCAGAAGTTCATGGAGCAGATTCATGCCAAGTATCCGAAGATCAAGATCTGCGGTTCATCTGGTCCATCTGCTGATGGCAAGGATTTCGACTATGGTTGGGAGCAGATGCGCAAGTTGGGCGTAGATATGGTAGATGAGCATTACTACAAGAGCCCGGAGTGGTTCCGCAGCAATGCCAGCCGTTACGACAAGTACGACCGCAAGGGTCCTAAGGTATTTGCCGGCGAGTATGCAGCCCATGCTGAGCACGATCCTAACTCTTGGGAGGCTGCGCTTTCAGAGGCTGCCTTCATGACAGGTCTCGAGCGCAATGCCGATGTGGTTTATCAGGCTACCTATGCTCCTCTCTTCGCTCACGTTGAGGGATGGCAGTGGCGTCCGGACCTCATCTGGTTTGATAATCTCAGCTCAGTGCGTTCTGCCAACTACTATGTTCAGCAGCTCTACGGCGAGAACAAGGGTACCAATGTCTTGAAGCTTACCGAGAACGGCAAGGCTGTAGCAGGCGAGAATGGTCTCTATGCCTCTGCTTGTTTCGACAAGGCTACCAAGAGCTACATCGTGAAGATTGCCAATACCTCTAACCAGGAGAAGGAAATCAACGTTACCTTCAATGGCATCAAGAAGTTGAACCCTGGCAAGATGACTGTTCTTCATGCTGATGATATCCAGGCAGAGAACAAGATCGATAACAAGAACGTGGTTGTTCCTGTTGTATCAGATGCTCAGGCTAACGGCAACGTCTTGAATGTGAAGATGAAGGCGAACAGCTTTGTAGTATATAGATTTTAAGTTTTAGTTTTAAAGTTTATGTAGTGTATAACCATTTAAGGTAGAAAAATGGCGAATCCCTTGCAGCAGCAATGTTGCAAGGGATTTTTTTGTATCCGATGTTCACCGTGTGGGCAATGCGTGTTCGTCACTTGTCCATTTTCTGCAAATAATTAACGGATTGTTCTCTTAAAATATCTAATAGTTTCCTTTATTTCATTCTTTTTTATTAATTTTGTGAACGGAAATAATAAAAAATATATGATAAAGGTCAAATTATATATATTGAGTGTTTTGTTGCTGCTGGTTTCATGTACTGGAAATAAAGTCATAGATGAGCAGATAACTAGAGCAGATAGTCTGATGGAAACCAATTCAGATTCTGCTTTAGTAGCTTTAGGCATGCTTGATAGCCTAAGAAAGAACAATCCCAAGATGAGTAAAGCTCAACAGATGCGTTTTGATGTTTGCATGTTCTGATAGGAGAATGCAAGAAATAGAGTTCAATATGTTGGACAACTGCTTTAGATGTATGTTAAATTCAAAATATAAAAAAATATGAGAAAGTTATTTTTGTTATGCTTGATAATGCTTGTATCTGTCACTGCTATGGCGGAAAGCTATTCTGGTAAAATAATTTCTGGCAATAAACTGCAAGGACTGGCTGATGCAACAATTCAGCTTTTCAATAACAATGTGTTTGTTGGTGGATGCAAGTCTAAAACTGATGGCTCCTTTAGTGTGAATACTTCCCAAAAGGCAACAAGAATTTCTGTCAGCTATGTGGGACTTGAGTCTTATACCAGAAAGGATAGTCTCGGACTTCCTGAGAACTTGGGTGTAATTGCATTGTCTACTCATAATGTTGGCTTAAAGGAAGTTACTGTCACGGGAACTTTAAAGCAAGAGACCTATAATAAGGACATTTACCTTATCACCGACTCTATGCGCAAAGGTACGGCAAGCAGCGGACAGCTGTTGGAGAAAATACTAGGCTTTTTGCGTGATTGGGAAAATGACAAGTTGCGTGTGAATGGAGAAGAGGATATTGTACTTTTGGTAAATGACGTGGAAAAATCATCAGATTATGCCATGCGCATAAATCCTAAGCGCATCAAAAAAGTGGAAATTACCTACAATCCAACAGGAAAGTATGAGGGAAGGAGAATGTTGCTGAACCTATCTTTGTTCGATGATTATATTGGCTGGGACTTTGTACCTTATACGAATTTGCAATATGGCAAAAACAATATGAATCAGGAAACCGTAGGTGAATCTTATACATATAGTGTGAATAAATTGTCATTTAATATAACTTCGGCTTTTTCGAATGTTGTCAATAAGGAAAGTGATTCCTTCACTCGTATGTATGCGGATAATTATGAGAGAAGTTCTCAAGAATTCGATTCTGGTAATCCAAATAAAATCGGCAAAAAACTGGGGTATGACATATCTCTTGGTGCTGAATATCAATTGGCTAAGGGGCATAGTCTTTCTTTTCAGACCAAAGGAACTTTTAATCAGTCCTTGGATTCTACCATGTACTTTATTACGGAGAAGGATAATGGGAATGTGGCCCAATATGAGCAATGGAATAGAGACAAATATTATTCCAACGACTATAATGTGGGATTGTTCTACCGTGGAAGTTTTGGAAAATTATATGTCAGCAGTGATTTGACTTACGACTATTATAATGTTAGGGAGAAAAGAACTTATTGGAGTAATTCCAACTTGAGTGAAACCCCAACGTTGGGTAATAAAAATTATGTGTTTTATGATCTGAGTATAAGTAGGCCATTATCCAAACACTTCGATTTTTATGCAGACTATAACTTAGCGTGGAGAAAATATAATGATACGGATAGAAATACTGACGAGTTAAGCTATTGGTCTAAGAATACCCGACATTTTATGTTGGCGATGCTTACTTGGCATCCAGTGGGTAGCTTTTATGTTAGCGGTGGTGCTCTTTGGCTTGGTAATTCTGATGATAATAACGTCGGACATATAGCTAACTATTCCTGGAGTCCTATGGGACGTTTGTTCTACAAGCCTTGGCGTATCGTAACTATCAGGAGCAATTTCCACATTTCAGCAATGTATCCTAATTTGGATCAATTAACTGCTACGGAATACCAAATAGATTCAAAGATGATTCATGGTGGAAATCCACTGTTGAAATCTTCAAGATTGATTTACTTGGATGCGACCATGAGTATAGATAAACTGTTTAACATAATATTTGTAAACTTTTATAATAAAGACATGAATGAGTCGCTTTATTATTCATTGTTACCAACAGGTATGGTGAAAGAAAGTTATAAAAATGCAGATTGGCATCGAATGATGTTCATATTGTCAGGGGATTACAAACTTTTCAAAGATTGTAATCTTGGTGTAAACCTTTCTTATTTCCATGATGTTGCATCTGTAGAGGAAGGTATCAAGAGAAAAGGTGATATTTGGAAGATGTATATGCAAGCCAGGTATAAAATTAGCCCTTTGAAATTGAATGTGCAAGCATCTTACGATTTGAATTATGCTACAACTCCTACTTTGCAAGGTAAATATACGAAGCATCTAGGATATGCTAAAATAGTATTGAATAGATTGTTTTCAAATGGTAAACTTGAGGGGACTCTGACCGCTACGATGCCTGCCAATATTGGAAAGCGGAAGTTTGGATATGAATATCATTTGCCCTATTTTACAACTGTGACAAATTCTTCTAGAAATAGTACTTACGGTCCATACGTGGTATTGGGAGTTAAAATGTTCTTGCATGGCGGTAAGCAAGTGAGAATGAGACAAAATTCTTTCAATGTTGATGCAGAAAAATAATAAGGTAATGGATATTGATGCAAAATTAAAGGCAGTAGCCCTCAGCGATAATAAGTTGGGGCTACTGCAAGGCAAGTTGGGAGCGAGCATTTACTTCTTTGTGATGAGTAATCATAATGATAAAACTCTTCTCTTCTGAGTCTATGTTTCTATGTATATATTCTGTCATAATCGTAACTGTTTGAATAACAGGCGCAAATATAGCGAAAATACTCAAATCCGAGAAATAATCGGCGTTAAAATACTCAAATCCGAGAAATAATACGACCTGCACGGTTGAAATTACCCAATACGCCCTGAAAGGGCAGAAGCTCCTAGCCCAGGGCATCGCCCTGGGTAATTATGAACGCAAACCCGTCGCCCTGTAAGGGCAAAAGCTTTCAAAGAACCAAGCAATAAACAAAGCTTTTGCCCTTACAGGGCGTCTTATTGATTGCTATTATACCCAGGGCGATGCCCTGGGAGGTCACTGAAAAAGGTACCCGTTTAAAGTTGCATAGTTTGTTTTTGAACTTTA